>Ga0310691_10000469_pt1 | contig 75941 bp, 53 predicted proteins | sample 176DNAGHGlowgp2_FD_203887 | JGI IMG/M metagenome (GOLD analysis project Ga0310691, IMG submission 203887) | Sheep rumen microbial communities from Palmerston North, Manawatu-Wanganui, New Zealand - 1766 DNA GHGlow gp2 (v2) (version 2) | ecosystem: Host-associated > Mammals > Digestive system >...
AAATAAAGCTGAAATCATAATCTTTAAAATTTTTAATTATTAATAAATGTTTAACTATAAATTCTGTTTGTTTTTACTCAGCATGATGTTCTTTATGAGCAAGCCCGATGAACACCGCACTCAGCATGGTGAATACATAAGCCTGGACGAAAGCCACCAGCAACTCAAGCGCGTTCATGAACAAAAGCATGAGAATACTGAAGATGTTCAGTCCGAGACCGAAACCTACACCCATCGACCAGCCAAGGAAGATCACGCAGGTGAAAGAGAGCATCACTGCATGACCTGCCATCATGTTGGCAAAGAGACGGATCATCAGCGCAAAGGGCTTAGTGAACACGCCAAAGAGTTCGATGAGCGGCATGACGGGTGCTGGATAGGCCTTCAGGAACAGAGGCACCTCAGGCCAAAATATCTCCTTCCAATACTCCTTATTAGCAAAGATGTTGATGGCAAGCATCGTACAAAGGGCCAGGAAGAAAGTGATATTTATATTTCCTGTCACGTTAGCACCACCTGGGAATACAGGAATCAGTCCGATGAGGTTACACGTCAGGATGAAGAAGAACACCGTGAGCAGGTAAGGTGCATATGGTTTGTAGTGCTTCTCACCAATCGACGACTTGATAAGGTCATCATGAATCGTCATCACGATCATCTCCATAGCTCCGACAAATCCCTTCGGAGACTCCCTCAACGCGTCATGCTTCTTATACCAGCGGGCACAGCTGAGGAATACACATATCAGCACAGCTACCACGATCCATATCTGCAGCACCGACTTAGTGATGCTCAGGTCGAGAGGGCGTGCCTCCGTGCCATCAGCCATACGTTCATAAATCTTACCATGGTGCTCTTCGCTAAAGAAAAAGCCATCTGGAAGACTATGAGCCGTACAGAAGTGCCATTCTCCGGTATTTCCACTACGGATGATGATGGGCAGTGGGATGCTCAGATGCTTGCCCTGGTAGGAGGCGATATGCCACTCATAGGCATCGGCGAGGTGATGGAGGACAATCTCTGGGATGTCGAGCGCATCTCCTTCCCCACCCTCACTGGCCAGTGCCGGCATTGGCAGCAAGGCTACCATCATCAGGAGAATTATCGTTTTCAGTTGTTTCATTATAAACTATGTTTTAGCAAACTTCAGTAAAGTTCGTCAGGAGCGGTTTGACACTCTGGCGAAGAAAATGGAATGGTGAGCAAGCGCTACTACATAGAACGCCATAAACACCAAGAAGAAACGAAGCATGGAATCCTTGTCTATAGCATAATAGACAAACATGACAGCCAAAGCCAATAAGAGACGGAAGCCCGACACTGCCGTAAAGAACGTAGGCAGATTTTCGGGAGTGCTCAATGCAACCTGACGCCACACCAGACCGATGACAAGGTATACGGCGAGTGTAAAAACTGCGCTGATTAGGACGGGAATGATCAGATCCAGATACCACACCTGCATCACAAGCAGAGTGATGAGAGACAAGCCAACTGTCAGAAACAGCCCTTGCTTCAAATATCCCTTGCTTAACTTCCGAACATCCTGTGTCATGATTCCCTTACTTCAATCCTTACTTCTGCACAAAAAGGCTAAGCCATTTCCACACAGAGACTTACCACATTCTTCTGAACTTCCACAAAGCCACCCAGAATCTCTAATGAGGTCTTACCCTCAGTAGTAGTATACTCCACCATTCCCTTCTGAAGGGTAGAGATGATTGGGGCGTGGTCGTTGAGTATCTCGAATTGTCCCATTGTACCTGGTACGAGGACGCTCTCGACTGCTCCGTCGAATTCAATCTTTTCTGGTGAAACTATCTTCAACTGCAACATAATAGAATGGACTATTAATTGACTATTTAGCCCTTCGCAGCCTCGAGAAGCTTCTTGGCCTTCTCCTTAGCATCTTCAATCGTACCCACATTGAGGAATGCCTGCTCGGGCAGATCGTCGACCTCACCGTCAAGAATTGCATTGAAGCCTTTGATAGTCTCTTCGATTGGCACCATCACACCAGGCAGGCCAGTGAACTGAGATGCCACAGAGAACGGCTGAGAGAGGAAACGCTGTACACGACGGGCACGGTTCACCGTCAGCTTGTCCTCATCGGAGAGTTCATCCATACCGAGGATGGCGATGATGTCTTGCAACTCCTTATAGCGCTGGAGAATCTCCTTCACACGTTGTGCACAATCATAGTGAGCCTTACCCACAATCAGGGGATCAAGGATACGAGAGGTAGAACCCAGTGGATCTACAGCGGGATAGATACCAAGCTCGGCAATCTTTCGATCGAGCACTGTTGTCGCATCAAGGTGGGTAAACGTTGTGGCGGGAGCAGGGTCTGTCAAGTCATCGGCAGGCACATATACAGCCTGAACAGAAGTGATAGAACCTGTCTTCGTCGAGGTGATGCGCTCCTGCATGGTACCCATCTCTGAGGCCAGCGTAGGCTGATAACCCACAGCAGAAGGCATACGTCCAAGAAGTGCGGACACCTCAGAACCAGCTTGGGTAAAACGGAAGATATTGTCGATAAAGAACAGGATATCGGCAGCACCACCATCCTTACCACCACCGTCACGGAAGCCCTCGGCAACCGTCAGTCCTGAGAGGGCCACAGAAGCACGTGCACCGGGAGGCTCGTTCATCTGTCCATAGACCAGAGTGGCCTGCGACTTCTTCAGCTCCTCGGGATCGACAAGTGAGAGATCCCATTTACCTTCGTCCATAGCCTTACGGAACTTTTCGCCATAGCGGATAACGCCCGACTCAATCATCTCTCGGATGAGGTCGTTACCTTCACGAGTGCGCTCACCGACACCTGCAAACACGGAAAATCCGTTGTGTCCCTTGGCAATGTTGTTGATCAACTCCATGATAAGCACGGTCTTACCCACACCTGCACCACCGAAGAGTCCAATCTTACCACCCTTCATGTAAGGTTCAAGCAGGTCGATGACCTTGATACCGGTGGCAAGGATCTCCTTCTTCGTGGAGAGCTCCTCAAACTGGGGCGCCTCACGATGGATAGGATAGGCACCGTCCATGTTAAGCTGTTTCATACCGTCGATAGGCTGACCAATAACGTTCAGCATACGACCTTTAATCTGATCTCCCGCAGGCATCTGGATAGGTGAGCCGAGAGGGATGGCCTCCAAACCACGCTGCAGGCCGTCGGTGTTGTCCATAGCCACGCAACGCACCGTATCCTCACCGATGTGCTGCTGCACCTCGACAATCAGGTCGCGCCCGTCGCCACGTTTGATCTGCAAAGCCTCATAGATCTTCGGCAACACCTTCTCAGCCTCTTGGCCCTCGGTATCGAAATAGACGTCGATGACCGGGCCGATGATCTGGGAAATGTGTCCAATAATTTGTGACATACGCTTGTTAATTATTTAAGTTATACTCGTTTTAAGTCTTAAGATGATTGCAAAGATAGAGTATTTTTTTGAATTGAGGAAATCTTTTTCAAGTTTTTTACCGAAATGCGCAAAATTATGCGAAATTTAGGACTTCCGCAGGGCTATATTATAGTTCATAAAGTCGCTCTTGCCAGTCACATCCTCCAAAACTTTCACGAAAGGCGGGAAATTGACAGTTTCTTGCTCCGTGACTCCTTTAGTTTCCATCATCACCAGGTTCTTAATGGGTTCAAGGAAGGTGTCAATCTGGAAGAACTGACCTTTCCATATAAGACTCTGCCGACGCTTCTTGATGGTAGACCGATAGGGATCTGCCTGCTGAAGCATGTGCTCATAGAGATTATTGTCCACCTGCCGCTCTGTCTCAATCATTTCGCTGTCGCTGATGCGCTTGCTGGAGCGGTGCACATTCACCACCTTTCCACCAATCCATTCCCTACGGCGCAACCTCACCTCACAATTAGGTTCTGAAACGAGATAGGTCTGGGTAATCAGACTATCAGAGCACTCAGGTATATCTCCAGTGATTTCCACACGATAGACACGTTCGTCATGCGGAGGCTGGGGCAGTCCGACAACCTTCGATATTTCGTTCAGTACACGCTTCAGTTTGTTCTCAAAATCATCGTGATTGTTGATGACTCTCAGATGCGGATGACCTGTCCAAGCCTTGATGACCTTCTTGTCGAGTTCACGGGCAATGCGAAGTCCCTCTTCGTTGGCCTGTTCGTATCGGGTGGCATTAGTGGCGGTCGTATAGTACTGTTCCGCACCGTCGGCAGCACTCACCAGATGGAGCACTGCATCATAGCGTTCCATGAGTTCGTTGGGACTGGTGCCAGCCATAGCAGTAATCTCTTCCCACTCCTCTGGTTTGATATAGGCCGAGATGTCCATGGCTCCCCTGTCGCACACGATCAGTACAGGCTTCGTGCAGACCTCTGCCAGTCGAAGAAACTGGTTTTCGAAGGCCAGCTGTGTCTCCAGAATGGCCCGTTCTCCCTGATAATAGAGGTCGCGGTTCGGCGTCAGATAGTTCCAACCAGCGGTACTGTAGATGGTAGGTACCTCCGGCACATTGAACACCTTGTAGCCGAATCCCGAGAAGTATTCAGTAATCTTCACCAATGCGGTGGTTTTACCCGCACATGGTCCTCCCGTCAATACGATCTTCTTTATCTCTGGCATTATATGCTGAGTTCGTCGAGCACGTTGATAAGACGCTTGTCAAAGCGCTTGTCGGTGCGGATACACTCACTGAAGGGCACATAGACCACTTCGTTGTTGCGGATGCCCACCATAACGTTTCGCTGGCCTTGTAGGATTGCCTCGATAGCACCGACACCCGTGCAACTGGCCAGGATGCGGTCGCGCGCTGATGGGCTGCCACCACGCTGCAGATGGCCAAGAATAGAAACTCGTACGTCGAATTCTGGGAACTCGTGCTTCACACGGTCGGCATAGTAGAGGGCACCACACTTGGGGCTCTCCGACACAATGACGATGCACGACTTCTTCGACTTGCGGATGCCACGACCCATGAAAGCTGCCAACTGGTCGACATCGGTCGACTCCTCGGGAACGATGGCAGCCTCGGCACCACAAGCGATGGCGCAGTTCTGTGCCAGGAAACCGGCATCACGACCCATTACCTCAACAAAAAAGATGCGCTCGTGAGAATTCGCCGTATCACGGATTCTATCGACACAATCCATGATGGTATTCATGGTCGTGTCGTAGCCAATAGTGGCATCTGTGCCATAAAGGTCATTGTCGATGGTGCCAGGCAGACCGATGACAGGGAAGTCAAACTCCATACCGAAGTCGCGAGCTCCTGTCAGCGAACCATTGCCGCCGATGACAATCAGCACGTCAATACCCTCTTTCTGACATGTCTCATAGGCCTTTTGCTTGCCCTCGGGTGTCATGAACTCCTTCGAACGAGCAGTCTTCAGGATCGTACCTCCACGGGTGATGATACCCGAAACATTCTCTGTCGTGAAAGTTTTCACCTCATCATTGATAAGACCTTCATAACCTCGATAGATAGCTTTGACTGTAAAACCGTTGAAAATACCAGAACGTGTCACGGCACGGATAGCCGCATTCATACCTGGAGCATCACCTCCTGAGGTGAGGATTCCTATTGTCTTAATTCTACTCATACCTTATTTATTATTAATAATATAAAAACACTTCAAACCACAGTACAGCCATTCCAACGAGCCAGCCTACCAGCACTTTCATTGTCAGGTTACGCAGATACCAGCCAAGGCGGATATGTTCCATCTTCATCAATGCCATTCCGCTTACCGATCCCACGGAGAGCAGACACCCACCGACGGCCGTCATGTAAGCCACGATCAACCAATAGGCACCGTTCTGTGCAAACTGGCCGAAATAGGCGCTGTCAGCAGCCTGTCCGTTAACGACGGGATAGAGTGAGATATCGCTGATGGCGATGGTGAAAGTATCGACTATGCTGCTGAGCAGACCTGAGACGATGCCGAGAATCCACACATTATGGATGTTGTCGTCTATCCATTTTGCCACATCGGGGAAAATGCCCGTCTCCGTCACCACACCCATACCCATCATGATGCCCATCACAAAGAGTATCTGCTGGATGGAGCCGTATTGCAAAGCCCGGGGAATGAGCCGCTGCGACATCTGGTCGGCAGTCATCAGCTTGCGGTTGAACACCTCGTTGACCACCCACAGCACACTCAACACGCAGAGGGCTCCAAGGAAGGGCGACAGCTTCGTGATGTTATGGAAGGTCGGAATGAACCACAATCCGCCGATACCGACGAAGAGCATGACCACTCGCTGCCACGGATTCAGGTTCGTATCGTCTCCCCGATACGGCATCGGCGACCACTGAGTGTCGAGCCGTTCAGGCAGTTCACGATTGATAAGTATCGTCGGGATAACCCATGCCAGCACGGCAGGCAAAGCCATATACGACGAGAAATGGGTGGCTGTGACGGCTCCGTCGCCCCAGAGCAGCAGGCCAGTAGGATCGCCAATCACCGTGAAGCACCCACCACAGTTGGCCGCTATGACCACAGCACTTCCGATGAGCATTCGCTGGCGACGGTTCTGCACGATACCATGCATGATGACCAGCATCATCGTGGCCGTTGTCAAGTTGTCGAGGTTGGCTGAGATAACGAATGTGGCAAAGGTGATCGTCCAAAGCAGACGGTTCGGATTGCGGGTACGAATCCATTTCTGAATGAAGTCGAAGCAGCCATTGTTGTTCAGGATCTCAATGATCGACATGGTGGCCAGGAGGAACATTACGACGCTTGCCGCACGGCCCACATAATAGAGGAACACATTGTCGTGGATGAAATCCTTTACCGCATCACTCGTAGGTTTGGCCCCATGAAGGAACTCCAAATAGTCATCTGGGTGCTGGTCGGTCACGAAGTCCGTTCCCCAGCAGATATAGACCACCCACCCTACCGTGCCTATGAACATGGCGATGGCGGCCTTGTTGACACCCGTCAGATGTCCAGTGGCTATGAGCAGATAGCCCAGAATCAGCATGAAAACTATTATCAGCGTCATATCCGTCTTTTTTATAAAATCTCAATGGGCAACCAGAACCAGAAGATGGAACCCTGTCCGTCAATATCATTGTCGCGGAATCCGATCTTTCCGTTGGCCTTGTCAACGATGGCCTTGCAGATGCTCAGACCGAGTCCCGGCGTATCTTCCTGAATATAGGTGTTCTTGTCTGACAGGAGCGCGAAGATATTCTCCTTCAGCTTCTCAGGCAGTCCGCTGCCAGTGTCCTTCACCTCCACATAAAGGCCGTCTTCCTTGGCATAATAGCTCAATATGATACTTCCTCTCGTTGTGTGCTGGCGGGCGTTCTCCAACAGTTGCATCACAACCAGCCTCAGCAGTTTCTTGTCAGTAAGTGCACGCAGGCCGTCAACAGGTTCGACCACATCCAGCACGACCCCATCCGTCATCTGCATGCGGGTCTCAGCGGCATACGACGTCATCTCCGCGTCAATGTCGGTCACATGCAGGTTGAACAACTGGTTGTTGCCCTCGATGTCCGACAGCGACAGCAGTTCATTGATCAGATGCAGCAGCTGCAAGCCGTTGCTGTTGACAATTTCGAGCAGTTTATTCCGTTCCTCCTCCTTTATTTCTCCCTGAGGAGTCGTCAGAAGCAGGTCTGAGAAGCCGATGATGGCATTGAGGGGCGTACGAAGAGAGTGACTGAGGTTGCTCAGGAAGATGTCCTTCAGTTCCTCGCTCTTCTTGGCTCTGGCCATCTCTTCGAGAATCTTCTTCCGGCTGATACGCTGCTGTACGATGATTGTGATAAGCGACAAGATGATGACACCGGCTATCAGCAGCCACACCCACCAAGGTATGCGGAACTCATCGAAGGATGCCCTGACATTGCCATACACGTCTTCGATAACACCCTCCTGCTCCATCTTGTCCAGTTCATTATTGATGACATCGATCAGCTCCTTGTTGTTGCTGACATAGCAGTATTCCCGAGGCATGAGGGCGAGGTCAGACGATGACAGGCCGAACAGCTCGCTGTTGTCAATCAGGTAAAGGGCCTGATAGCGGAAGCAGATCACCGCATCGTAGCGACCCTTCGACAGGGCGCGGAAAGTCTTGTTCAAGTTATTGACCACGATAGGCTTGGCGCCGATCTTCTGGAGCGTGTCTAAGAGGGGCCGCGACATCATGAAGGCGACCTCTTTACCACTCAGGTCACGAAGGCCATGAGGTGTACGGTCCGTCTTCCGGTAGACTATCTGATAATAGAGTCTGAACACGGCACGCGAATAGTTGGTCAGATCCTTACGGTAGGGCGAATAGACCATCATGGCCAGGTCTACCTTGCCATTAACCACATCATCTGCTATGTTCTCCCAAGTATTGGGTGAATAGGTGAAGGGGACGGCAAGCCGCTTCATCAGCAGCCTGGTGAATTCCACGTCCAAGCCGTGCGGAACTCCACGCTCGTCGACAAACTCCAACGGTGCATAATCCATGTCGATTCCAAAGGTCAATTTGCGCTCATTCGTGTACCCTAGACTAACTGCATTCACCTGTGTGGCAAATGCTATCAGTAGTAATATGTATGTCAGCCTCAAATTCAGCATAAAAGAATAGTTGTCAGGCCAATTGCTTGGATTGGGCACAAAATTACGAATTTATTCTGAAATCACCAAAAAAAGTTCAAGAAAATTGTGTGAAAGAGAGCAACTCTCTTAAAAAACAGACTATTTCCTTGGCAGTTCTGAGAAATTGCAATATCTTTGAAACCCTAAATCAATCACATCAATGATGTACTAGATTTATAATCAATTTATTTTACACGATGCGTGATGTATGGTATTTTCTTGAAGAAAGCAGGCTCCTTTCATGGAGAAACGTGACTTGAAACTTCGAGTTTCATGCCATTAAAGTCCGAGTTTACATAGCCTAAAAATCGGCAAACATAAAGCTTTGACAATCAGGCATATACGAAAGTTAAGCAGTTAAACTGAAAATTACGAAACATATTTACACACATTATTCTCGTCTAATCATGCCATTCGTCAAATTATCCCAGAGATTATCCCAATATTATGTAGTGTCGTTCGTCACAGAATCTCACAAAATATCACAATAATACGGCTGCAAAGTTACAAAAATAAACGGAATATTCTCGCACTCTCCACCACCTTTTTATATATAATAAGGCCATTTTCACTCAGAAAAAGCACTCCACCACGCGTAAAAATGCCAAAACCGAAGCATCTGGCAACCCAAAAAGGGCATAACTATTCATCGAAAAAGCCATGTTTTCACCGTCATCTGTCATCCTGTCATCGCTTGCCGTTCATGGCGTTCACTATTTCCGATGCAGCCTGCCTTCCAACCAACTCAACTCATCACTCTCCATGATGACAGTCTTCTTAAATTCAGACCATGGGTATTCAGACCACAGATAATCAGACTCTGGATGATAACTGAAAAAGGAAGAAGGAAGCACATGAAGGGTCATGCCATCAAGAAGATCCCTTTCAAAATAGGGGATGTTACCGTATGCTGCCCAAATATAGTCTCCCAGACAATAAACATCTTTCAAGTTCTGGCAATCATAAAAAGCTGAAGGATAAATCCACCTCACACTTTTACCGAGGACAATAGAACTCAGGGAGGTGCAATGATGGAAGGCAGACTGGCCAATATAAGTATAGTTTTCAGGAGCCTCACCATTACCAATGGTCACCTCTGTCAAACGAGGACAATCATAGAAAGCAAAGTCACCGATAGTCACCTCTTTGCCAATAACCGCAGAGACCACAGAGCTATATGCAAATGCCCGGTAGCCAATTCTTGTCACTTTATCACCCATGGTCACAGACTGGATATTGCTTCCAAAGAATGCCTCCCGATCAATTTCGGTCACTTCGTATGTTTTACCGCTATATTCAACGGCATCAGGAACCGCCACATCGCCAGAATAACCATTCTCTGTCGGACAAGCAACTACTGTAGCAGTGGATTTACTGATGTCGAGCGTATACCAGAGCCCATGATACTCTACTGGGTTTTGTGCACTCAACGACAGCGTTAAGAGAGACAAAACCCAGCAGAGCGGCATTGCCGATTTTACAGACATAGATTTTATTTACCTTTATTCATAATGATTTCCGACAGCTTCACATGGTCGGCAACATTCACATTACCGTCTTTGTTGACATCGCCATCCTTGAAGGCATTGGTATTAACCTGATAACTAAAGCCGTCGATGGAAAAAGCATCTACAGCCGTATCTGAACGGAGACAGCCTTTTTTGATAGCAAAGACTGATACCGTGAAATTCAAGGGAGCATTATCGTTGGTAGAGTTGAAGAACCACGCTTCGTCGACATCAATATGAGAAACAAATTCTACACCCTCCGTCTCACAGGTGAAAGAGACAACTCCATTGCCGTAAGTTATTTGAGGTGTGGCGCACTTAACCAACTCATCAGCCTTTATTGTCTGAACTTCTTTTGAACGATATCCAAGCGTACTCCAAGAATAACTCTCAAGACCTGACTCAGGAACATGAATAGTCATTTTACCATCGTATCTGCCATCAAAACTAGGTGACCAATAACTAGTGGAAGGTTTAGACTCTCGCAAAAAATAGACATCTCTTAAGTTCTCACAATCGTAGAATGCAAACCCACCTATAGTCTTCACACTTTTACCGAGGATAACAGAGCTTAGGGAGGGGCATTGCTGGAAAGCTGACTGGCCAATAATAGTATTGACTTCTGTAGCCTCATTATTACCAATGATCACATCAGTTAAACGGCGACAATCATAGAAAGCATAACTTTCAACATTTTCCACTCCTTTGCCAATAACCGCAGAGGCCACAGAACTATATGCAAATGCCCGATAGGCAATATTCTTCAGTTTATCACCAATAGTTACCGACTGGATATTGGTTCCACAGAATGCTTCTTCGCCAATTTCGGTCACATCGTATGTTTTACCACCATTTTCTACGACATCAGGAATCACTATTTCGCCAGAATAGCCATCACCAGTGGGATTAGCAACTACAGTAGCTGTGGACTTGCTGGCATCAAGAGTATACCAAAGTCCTTTAATTTCTACTGGGGCTTGTGCACATACCGTAAGTGCAACGAAACACAAAAGCAACAAAAATACATCTTTTTTCATATTTATAAAATTTTAAGTTGAATTATTAATGCAAAGATACAAAAATATCGACATTGTTGTTCGTATATATATAAAGAAAAACATTAATTAAAAAAATTTAACCCACCGAATCATATAGGCTGCATCACAAATATCATTCAATATATTTGGTTTTTTGCCCATATTTAATTACCTTTGCAGCATGAAAGCGAAAAAGACAGAACTCTCGATACTGATACCCAATTATAATAATGTATGCGTGGGGCTTGTGTCGGTACTGCAGCAGCAGGCTGCGGCGCTCGATATCGACTATGAGATCCTCGTGGCCGACGATGCCTCGCCGGATAAGGACGCCATAGAGAGGAACCAGGCCATCAACACCCTACCCCACTGCCGCTATATCGTGAAGGAACAGAATACGGGTGCAGCCGACACACGGAACTTCCTCGGACGGAATAGCCGCTATCGCTGGCTGCTGTTCATGGACTGCGACATCGTCATACCCGACGGGCACTTTCTGGAGCGGTATGTGACGGACGGGCATGAAGGGGTGGTCAACGGTGGCATATGCATAGTCGACGACAACAGTCTGAGACACAATCTGCGCTACCTCTACGAGAAGTCTGCCGAGCCGACCCATACTGCCGAACGGAGACAGTCGAACAGATACCACGAGTTCCGCTCAACCAACTTCTTGATCGACCGTGAGGTGTTCAAAGCCAGCCCCTTCGACGAGCGTTTCACCCGCAGCGGCTACGAGGACGTGCTGTTCGGAAAGATGCTGAAACAGCGGAAGGTGCCCATCATGCATATCGACAATCCCGTGATGATGACGGAGTTTGAAGGCAACGCCGACTATGTGGCGAAGATTGAGCGGAGCCTGCAGACACTGTATACGTTCAGAAACGAGCTGAGGGGGTATTCGAGGATACTGACCATCGACCAGGGGATACACATCGGGTTGGTCAGAGGGGTCATACGGCTGTGGCACAAGGTGTTCGGAGGCTTGGAGAGAAGGAATCTCTGCGGGGAGAGGCCGATATTGAAGCTGTTCAACATCTACAGGCTGGGATACTATTTGGGCATCAAGCGCTCGGCTCAAAGATGAAAGCGTTAGGCTTCAAGCGTCATGATTTCATCATCCCTGCAAACCTTTACGCGGATTTTAACACACTACAACACTCCTTTTTTGGTTGTTTCGAAAAAAAAGCCTATCTTTGCACTCACTTTTAAATATTATCGTTAAAACAATAAGAAAGGAATTAAAAATGAAACCACTAAACAAACAATTTGCTCCTAAGAGCGTCATGCCTGAAAAGGTGATTCAGTTCGGTGAGGGAAACTTCCTTCGTGCATTCGTAGATTGGATTATCTGGAACATGGACCAGAAGACCGACTTCAACGGCTCGGTAGTCGTCGTGCAGCCCATCGAGAGAGGTATGGTAGACTGGCTCAACGCTCAGGACTGTCTGTACCACGTGAACCTGCAGGGTCGCGAGAACGGCAAGCCCGTGAACACGCTGGAGCGCATCGACGTGATCAGCCGCGCCCTGAACCCCTACACGCAGAATGCCGCCTTCATGGCTCTGGCCGACCAGCCTGATATCCGCTTCGTCATCTCGAACACCACCGAGGCCGGCATCGCCTTCGACCCCAGCTGCAAGCTTGAGGACGCACCCGCAAGCAGCTATCCCGGCAAGCTCGTACAGCTGCTGTATCGTCGCTATCAGACCTTCAACGGCGACAAGACAAAGGGTCTCATCATCTTCCCCTGCGAACTGATCTTCCTCAACGGCCACGTGCTGAAGGAGTGCATCTATAAATACATCGACCTGTGGAACCTCGGTGCCGACTTCAAGAAGTGGTTCGAAGAGGCCTGCGGCGTATATGCAACGCTCGTAGATCGCATCGTGCCGGGCTTCCCCCGTAAGGAGATTGCCGAGATCCAGGAGAAGATCTCGTATCGCGACAACCTCGTCGTACAGGCCGAGAACTTCCACCTCTGGGTGATCGAGGCCCCGAAGGAAGTGGCCAAGGAGTTCCCTGCCGACAAGGCTGGTCTCCACGTGCTGTTCGTGCCCTCAGAGGAGCCCTATCACAAGCGCAAGGTGACCCTACTCAACGGCCCGCACACCGTGCTCTCGCCCGTGGCCTTCCTCAGCGGCGTGAATATCGTGCGCGACGCCTGCAACCACGAGATCATCTCGAAGTACATCCACAAGGTACAGTTCGACGAGCTTATGCAGACCCTCGACCTGCCGATGGATGAGCTGGAGAAGTTTGCCGGCGACGTGCTGGAACGCTTTGACAACCCGTACGTAGACCATCAGGTGACGAGCATCATGCTCAACTCCTTCCCGAAGTTCCAGGCCCGCGACCTTCCCGGTGTGAAGACCTATCTGGAGCGCAAGGGCGAACTGCCGAAGGGACTGGTATTCGGACTGGCAGCCATCATCACCTACTACAAGGGCGGCAAGCGCGAGGACGGTACGGAGATCGTGCCCAACGACGACCAGAAGATTATGGACCTGCTGAAACAACTGTGGGCTACTGGCGACACCCAGAAGGTGACCGACGGTGTGCTCGGTGCTGAGTTCATCTGGCAGGAGAACCTGAATAAGATCCCCGGCCTGAACGCTATGCTGAAGCAGTTCCTGGACCTCATCCAGAGCGTCGGCATGCTCGAGGCAGTTAAGAGTATTATTTAGTTTATGGTTTACAGTTGACAGTTTACAGATGATTACTCCTAAAGACTGCTTTTTCCGACAGACCGAATGGCTTGCTGGGCATTCAACTGTAAACTGTAAACCGTAAACTGTAAACAAAATGAAATGAGCGATTGCATTGAAATCAAAGGGGTACGGGTCAATAATCTGAAGAACGTTGACATCAAGATCCCACGAAACAAATTCATAGTGATTGCCGGAGTCAGTGGCTCCGGCAAATCTTCTTTGGCCTTCGACACACTCTATGCCGAAGGCCAGCGTCGTTATGTGGAGAGCCTGTCCAGTTATGCCCGGCAGTTCCTCGGGCGCATGAACAAACCTGAGTGCGACTTCATCAAAGGCATACCGCCCGCCATCGCCATCGAGCAGAAGGTGATCACGAGGAATCCACGCAGTACGGTAGGCACCTCGACCGAGATCTACGAGTACTTGCGATTGCTCTTTGCACGCATAGGCCGCACCTATTCACCCGTCAGCGGCGAGGAGGTGAGGAAACATACTACCGAGGACATCGTGCAGAAGATGCTGGAGTACTCGAGCGGCACGCGCTTCTTAGTGCTCGCTCCCATTCTGCTGCATGAGGGGCGCACCATGGAGCAGCAACTGAAAGCGTATGTCCAGGAGGGTTACACAAGAATCTATGCCGATGGAGACATACAGCGCATTGACGACTACCTGGATGGACACACCGGGGGCAAACCCTCGGAAGCGCCTGCAGCGGTCGTAAGAGGGGCAGACTCCGAGGGGCTTTATCTGGTCGTCGACCGCTTGTCGGCAGAGAATACTCCCGACACAATCGCACGTCTGACAGACTCTGCCGAGACAGCCTTCTATGAGGGGCAGGGCGCCTGCCGACTGCTCTTCCCACCGTCGAACATCTTCTACGATTTCTCAACAAAGTACGAGGCCGACGGCATGACCTTCGAGGAGCCCAACGACAACATGTTCTCGTTCAATTCCCCCGTAGGCGCCTGTCCGGAGTGTCAAGGCTTCGGGCGCATCATCGGCATCGACGAGAAGATGGTTATCCCCAACACCACCCTCTCGGTCTATGACGGTTGCGTGGTATGCTGGCATGGCGAGAAGATGAAAGAGTGGAAAGACTGGTTCTGCCAGCATGCCGCGAAAGACGACTTCCCCATCTTCGAACCATACATGAACCTGACACAGCAGCAGAAAGACTGGCTATGGCATGGGCTGCCCTCGGACAAGGGAAAGAAAGAGCGTCCCTGTATCGACGCCTTCTTCGACATGGTGCGCGAGAATCAGTACAAGATACAGTACCGCGTGATGCTGAGCCGATACAGAGGTAAGACGAGCTGTCCTGTCTGTCACGGTACACGCCTGAAGCCTGAGGCAAACTACGTGAAAATTGGCGGGCGCAGCATCACCGACCTCGTACAAATGCCGGTGGTGAGGCTAAAGGAATGGTTCGACCGGCTGGAACTCGACGAGTACGATCAGGAAGTAGGCAGGCGCTTGCTTGTAGAAGTGAAGAACCGTCTGAAATTCCTGCTCGACATGGGACTCGGCTACTTGACGCTCAATCGTCTGTCAAATACACTCTCCGGGGGTGAGAGCCAGCGCATCAACCTCTGTACATCGCTTGGCAACTCGCTCGTCGGCTCGCTCTATATCCTCGATGAGCCAAGCATAGGGCTCCACAGCCGCGACACCGAACGACTTATCTATGTGCTGAAAGAGCTGCAGTCGCTGGGCAATACCGTCGTTGTGGTAGAGCACGACGAGGAGATTATGCGCGCTGCCGACTATCTGATTGATGTGGGTCCCGATGCCGGACGGTTGGGAGGAGAGATCGTCTTCGATGGCAATGCCCGCGACATCAACAGCGAGGCGCTGGATAAATGGCCGAGGAGCCACACCGTGAGATACCTGCTCCACACGGAAGAGATTCCCGTACCAAAGTATCGTCGCCCGTGGAACCTGTCCATAGGCATCAAGGGAGCCCGAATGAACAACCTGCGGGGCATTGACGTTCGCATCCCACTCAATGTGATGACCGTAGTGACGGGCGTCTCGGGTTCTGGGAAGTCAAGTCTCATCAAGGGCATTCTCTATCCGGCGCTCAAACGGCATATCGGAGAAGTCTGCGATACTCCAGGCGAATACCTCGGGCTGACGGGTGACACAGATGCCGTGAAACATGTGGAGTTCGTGGATCAGAATCCCATCGGAAAATCCACCCGTTCCAATCCGGCCACCTATGTCAAGGCCTACGATGCCATCCGCGACCTCTATGCCGAACAACCCCTATCCCAGCAGATGGGATTTTCGCCGCAGTACTTCTCGTTCAATACCGACGGTGGCCGCTGCGAGGAGTGCAAGGGAGCAGGCGTAATCACCGTCGAGATGCAATTCATGGCCGACATTGTGCTCGAGTGTGAGGCCTGTCATGGTCACCGGTTCAAGAAGGATATCCTCGATGTATATTTCAACGGGAAGAACATCGATGACGTGCTCAACATGACCATTTCGGAGGCGATAGAGTTCTTCTCTGCATACCATCAGGATGCCATCGTCAAGCGCCTGAAGACCCTCGAGGAGGTAGGACTGGGCTACATTAAACTCGGCCAGAACTCTTCTACGCTCTCTGGTGGCGAGAACCAGCGCGTGAAACTCGCCTACTTCATCGGACAGGAAAAGCAGGAACCCACATTGTTCATCTTCGACGAGCCCACCACCGGCCTGCACTTTCACGACATCCAGCGCCTGCTGCATGCATTCGATGCCCTCATCGAGCGTGGACACACTATACTCATCATCGAGCACAACCTGGAGGTCATAAAGTGTGCCGACTATATCATCGACCTCGGTCCCGATGGCGGAGATCGCGGAGGGAGTCTAGTTGCAATCGGTACTCCTGAGGAGGTGGCGCAATGCAGCGGAAGCATCACTGGGCAATATCTCAAAGAGAAACTTGAGTGACGATGAGATGCCTGCTGCCATATTCCAGAACCATCATGGCAGGCATACTCCTATGTATGTCGGTACATCTCTATGCCAAGGAAAAGAACGACTCACTCATCCTTCAGCGCATCTACGATTACCGTGAGGCGAACCTCTCGGAGTTCGAGTCGAAAGAAGACAACGTTTACACAAAGTTTCGCTACAATGTCGAACGCCGCAACTCCATCCTCTGGCTCATACCGACGATGTACGTCCTGGCCAAGGAGCCAAGAGAGTATATAAGGGAAGGCTACAGCAAGGTGAAGTTCCAGGATTCTCATAATTTCGACATCAACAGTCAGGTCATCACGGGTACTGTCAGGAAGAACCGCAAGGCCATGCCAACCCTCATCGACTTCATGACGCCCGACATCTACAACGTAGACTTCTACGAGGGGCATGTACTATCGCCCTTCAACAAGTGGAACCGCCACTACTACCGTTACAAGCAAATACGCCTGAGCAATGGTGCCACCCGACTCGACTTCCGTCCGAAGTCGTATAACACACAATTGCTGAACGGCTATGCTGTAGTGGAGACTGAGACGGGACGAATCCTCAGAACTGTACTCAACGGCGAGTTCGACATGATTTCCTTCCGCACGGAGATTACCCAGGATGAAGAAAAAGGGCGTACACTCAGTCCTGCAAAATGCAACACCGCCGCCACCTTCCGATTCATGGGCAACCGCATCTCGGCACTTTTCAATGCCTACTACAACTGCAGCAAGAGCCTCCCCGACAGCATCACCGACGAATCGAGCCGTGAACTCATGGACTCGCTGAGGCCTGTGCCCCTAAACCGTCTGGACAAAGCAATCTACGAAGCCTACGACAAAGAGCGAGCCGAATCCGACTCAGCCGCTGCCGCAGCTGCACTTGTCGACACCATGCCCCACAAGCCCAACCTCTGGAAGAAGATTTTCTGGGACACCATCGGTGAAAACCTCGTCACCCCCATCGACGCGGAATCAGGCAACGCCGACTTCCGCATCTATCCCATTATCAACCCCCTCTATCTTAGCTACAGCGGCGCACGAGGCTTCCGCTACAAGATGAAGTTCCGTGTTCGCTTCACCTTCTCCGAGCATCGTTATCTTTATAGCTACCCTACTATAGGTTATAACTTCAAGCAGGGACAGGTCTACTTCAATATTCCTGTCCGAATGACTTATAACCCGAAACGCAACGGATATGTAGAAGTTATCTACGCCAACGGCAATCGAATCAGCAATAACACAGTCAGTAATGCTATCAGAGAGGCCCATCAGGACAGTATCCAGTTCGAGGATTCGGATATCGACAAGTTCAAGGACAATCACTTCATCTTGTTCAACAACATCATGCTCTTCGACTGGCTTGACGTGGAGACAGGACTCATTTTCCACCAGCGCACAGCCATAGAACGCGAGCTGATGCGCCAATACGGTGTACCCGAGGAATACCGCAGCTTTGCACCAGTCTTAGGTATCAAACTGCAACCTTGGCTCAGCAGGGGACCCTTGTTCTCCATTGACTGGGAACGAAGCATCAAGGGGGTCAATGGGTCGAATCTCGACTACAGTCGCTGGGAGTTTGACGCACAATGGAAGTACCAGATTCCTGGCCTGAGGCTGCTCAACATGCGTGTCGGCTACGGTGTCTATACGAAGAAGGCCGACGAGTATTTCCTCGACTTCGCCAACTTCTCTGACGAAAACCTCCCCTCAGGTTGGAACGATGACTGGAGTGGCAATTTCCAACTCCTCGGCAGCAGCGAATACAATAAGTCGGACTATTACCTCCGAGGCAACATTTCCTACGAGTCGCCACTGATGCTTGCAACCTGGGTACCCTATCTCGGCAAATACATTGAGAAAGAGCGCTTCTACATCAGCGGCGTGCTTCTGGAACACTCACGTCCCTACTACGAGCTCGGCTATGGCTTCACCAACCGCTACATCTCCGTAGGAGCCTTCGCCAGTTTCCGTAATACCACATTCGAGGAATTCGGCGTAAAATTTGACTTTGAACTATTCAGACGATGGTAAAACCACTTACAATCTACAAGGCAAGTGCCGGCAGCGGAAAGACCTTCACGCTCGCCACAGAATACATACGGATGCTTGTTGAGAACCCTACGGGCTATCGCAGCATACTCGCCGTCACTTTCACCAACAAGGCCACCGAGGAAATGAAGATGCGCATCCTCAGCCAACTCTACGGCATATGGAAACAACTGCCCGAGTCTGACGGCTATCTTAAGGCCGTCCAGGAGAAGACAGGCATCAGTCCGAAAACCATCAGCGAACGGGCAGGCATCAGCCTCTCCAACCTTCTGAACAACTACAACTACTTCCGGGTAGAGACCATCGACACCTTCTTCCAAAGTGTCATGCGCAACATGGCGCGGGAGCTCGACCTCACCACCAACCTGCGCATCGGACTCAACGATCATCAGGTGGAAGAACTCGCAGTCGACCAGCTCATCGCAGACCTTAGTACCACCGATGCCATGCTCCAGTGGATACTGAACTATATCATAGAGAGCATCTCCGACGACAAGTCGTGGAATATCATCGGGCAGATCAAGACATTCGGGCGTACCATCTTCCGCGACGAATACAAGAGCGTGAGCGAACTTCTCGACCAACGTCTCGCAGAACCGGGCTTCTTCGACCGCTATACTACCCGTCTGCGTGAACTGCGGCAGGCAGCCCTCGAACAGATGAAAGCCTTGGCCGAACAATTCTTCGACATCCTCGACAATGAGGGACTGACGGTTGAGGATTTCCTCTATGGCAAGACCGGAGTCTGTGGCTTCTTCATCAAGCTTCGCCAGGGAATCATCGACGAGGCCATCGTTGGCAAGCGTGTCACAGACTGCGTGGGCGATCCTACAAAATGGTACAAGAAGACACATCACCGACGGAATCTGCTCCACACTCTTGCTGACGGTCCCCTCGACAGCCTGCTGCGACAGGCTATCGACGAGCGTCCCCGTCAGTTCCGGTTCTTCAAGAGTGCAGAACTCACTCTGCGACATCTCAACCAACTGCGACTCCTTAGCAGCATCGAGCATAAAGTCCATGCACTCAATGCCGATGCCAACCGTTTCCTGCTCAGCGACACCCAACAGCTACTACATGCACTCATTGGCGACAGCGATTCACCCTTCATCTTCGAGAAGATCGGCACACAGCTTGAGCATGTGATGATCGACGAGTTCCAGGACACCTCCACCGTACAGTGGCAGAACTTCCGCGTACTGCTGCAAGAGGCCATGAGTCATGAGGGCAGTTCAAACCTCATCGTGGGCGATGTAAAACAAAGCATCTACCGCTGGCGCTCAGGCGACTGGCGGCTACTTAACAATCTAGAGAACCAGTTCGACAATCGGCTTACGGGAACCCGCTGTCTTGATACGAACTACCGTTCGCAGAGGCGTATCATCAACTTCAACAACACATTCTTCAAACAAGCCGCTCATCTCGAATGTCTGAACCTTCAGGAATGCTGTGACGCCGAGGCCGCCCAACTAGAAAAAGCCTATGCCGACGTTGTGCAGCAAATTCCTGACAGTCGCCCTGATGAAGGCTACGTACACATCGAACTTCTGCCTACAGCAGACTATCTGGACAATATGTTCCGGCGGCTGACTGAAACCGTCGGAGAACTAATCGATGCTGGTATCGCCCAAGAACAGATTGCCATTCTCGTGCGCTTCAATAAATTCATACCGCTAATCGCACAGTATTTCATGGAGCAGATGCCACAGGTGACTATTGTTTCCGATGAGGCCTTCAGGCTCAATGCCTCCTGCGCCGTTCGTCTGATCATCGATGCCATGCGCCTGCTCATCCGTCCCGACGACCAACTCACAAAAGCTGCCATCGTCAAGACCTACCTCTGCGATATCACCGGCGATTACAAAGGCGACGAGGAACTGCTTCTATCCACCAACAATCTAGACACCCTGCTGCCCAACGACTATATCTCCCATCTCGAAGAACTGCGGGCGATGCCCCTCTACGACCTTGCCGAGCGCATCTATGCCATCTTCGCACTGGAGCGCCTCAAGGAGCAGAGTGCCTACGTCTGCGCCTTCTTCGACCAAATCGTCAGCTACGTCAACGAGAATGTCAGTGATATCAGCGCCTTTCTCGACGAGTGGGACGAGACACTCTTTTCAAAGACTATCCAGAGCGACGAGACAAGCGGCGTGCGCATCTTCTCCATCCACAAGTCGAAGGGACTTGAATATGACCACGTCATCGTGCCCTTCTGCGACTGGACTCTGGAAAAACAATACGGAAACATACTCTGGTGCAAGCCAACGGAGGAACCATTCAACGAACTCCCCATCGTACCCATCGATTACAGCCAAAAGCAGATGATGGGCACCATCTATGAAAGCGACTACCTTCAAGAGCATCTGCAGAACACCGTCGACAACCTCAACCTGCTCTACGTAGCCTTCACCCGTGCCTGCCGCAGTCTGACTGTCATCGGCCGCCGCAAGGCTAGTGGCACCCGCTCTCTAATCATCGAGCAGGCAATCCCACTTGTGGCCAACGCTCTGTCAAGCATGTCGTCAGGTCATCATGATGTCCTTCTCGAAGGCCTTGAGGACGAGGGATCCCCTCTCTGCTTCACCTACGGACAACTAACACTTCAAGACGCTGCTTCTGTAGAAAACAATTCCCAATCCTCAGAAAATCCATTCCTCCAGCCCTATGTCCCTTTGGAAGTCGATATACGCACCTATGCCCATCGTGTCAGTTTCCGCCAAAGCAACCGCAGCAGAGCCTTCATGTCAGACGATGACGAAGAGGCCAGACAGCATGAGGAATACATTCAGACGGGTAGCGTACTCCACGAAGTATTCTCCACCATCCATACAGCCGACGACATTGGTGATGCTCTCAGAAGGCTTCAGTCTGAAGGCGTTATCTACGATGGCAAGCTCACCCCTGAGCGCATCGCCGGCATGCTTCAGAAACGATTGAAGGATCCTCGTGTAGCAGATTGGTTCTCAAACCGTTGGAGACTCTATAACGAATGTTCCATACTCTCCATCAACCACTCGGCCTCCAATTGTTTGCAAAACAAGGACGGCGAGGTATGCCAACACCGCCCCGATCGTGTGATGACCGACGGCTATCGATGGATTGTCGTCGACTTCAAGTTCGGCACCCCCAAGTCCGAGTATCACGACCAGGTGCGTCAGTACATGAGCCTTCTCGCCGACATGGGACACCAAAACATCAGCGGCTACCTCTGGTACGTCTACAGCAACCGTATCGAGGAAGTCACCCTCCACCCTGATAGTAATCATCTGTAAACTGTAAACCGTAAACTGTAAACAAAAGAACATGCCATCTTTCCTCGAATCTGTAGCCTCCACCCTCCTGACACGTTTCGGCACAGACCTCAGCCGCGTAGCAGTCGTCTTCCCAAACAAGCGCGCCTCGCTATTTCTAAACGACAATCTCGCCCGTCAGGCCTCAAAACCCATGTGGAGCCCCGCTTATATCACCATCAGCGACCTTTTCCGCAGCCAGTCCAAGCTGCAAGTTGCCGATCCCATACTGCTGGTCTGCGAGCTCCACAAGTGCTTCACCCAATGCACAGGCATCGACGAGACTCTCGACCACTTCTACGGTTGGGGGCAACTACTGCTCTCCGACTTCGACGATGTCGACAAGAACATGGCCCCTCCCGACCGTGTGTTTGCAAACGTGCGCGACCTGCATGAACTCGACGACGTGACCTACCTCACCGACGAACAGCGCGCCCTCATACGCCGATTCTTCAGCAACTTCTCCGACACCCACGACAGCGAGCTCAAGCAACGGTTCATCAGGCTGTGGAGCCGCATCGGAGACATCTACCACACCTACAACGAGCACCTCGCCAACCAGGGACTCGCCTACGAAGGAGCCCTCTATCGGCAGGTCGCCACCAACGACACCCTGCCCTGCGACTACGACTCCTACGTCTTCGTGGGTTTCAACCTCCTGCAACAAGTTGAGCAGACACTCATCCATCGGTTAGAGGCCAAGGGTCGAGCCCTCGTAATCCAAGATACGACTGAAGAGCCGCCACGACAGCTTACCTACGTCTCAGCCCCGACGGAGAACATCCAAGCCCGCTACGTCAGCCAATGGCTCACCCCTGAGCGCATCGCCGACGGACGGCACACGGCCATCGTACTCTGCAATGAAGGTCTGCTACAGGCCGTCATCCATTGCCTGCCCGATACCCTCGACAAGGTGAACATCACCACCGGCTATCCCCTGCTTCAGACCCCGGTGGCCTCGCTTGTCAGTCAGCTGCTCAACCTTCAGGTCAACGGATACTCCGTCCGCACACAGTCGTTCCGCCGTCACTGGCTCGACATGGTGGCCCGTCACCCCTATGCGTCCATGCTGCCCGATGACTATGCCAGCATCCGCCATACAGACAGTCCTGCCCTGCTCCACTGGCTCTCCGACATCGTCCGACACATCGCCAGCTTTCGAGGAAAGAGGAAGGAGGAAGGAGAAATGAGAAATGAGGCGCTCGGCGCTGAAAGCCTCTTTCGCATGTACACACTGCTCAACCGCATGAGCGGACTAGCCGACGAAGGCATCCTCGCCGTCGACACCAGTACACTGCAGCGCCTTGTCATGCAGGTCGTGCAGTCGACCACCATCCCCTTCCACGGCGAGCCTGCCGAGGGTGTTCAGGTGATGGGAGTGCTTGAGACCCGCAACCTCGACTTCGACCACGTGCTCCTGCTCTCTTGCAACGAAGGCTTTATGCCGCGCGGCGTCAACGACACATCGTTCATCCCCTATGCCATCCGCAAGGCATACGGGCTGACCACCATCGACCACAAGGTGGCCATCTACCAGCATTACTTCCACCGCCTGCTGCAGCGTGCCCACGACGTGACTCTCGTCTACAACAATGCCACCACCGATGCCCAAAAGGGTGAGATGTCACGCTTCATGCTCCAACTCATGGTTGAGAGAGAGGACATCATCTTCCACAGTCTGAAGGCAGGCCAGCTACCCCTGCCACGACACCCCAAAGCCCTCGCCAAGACCACAGCCGTGCTCGACATCCTACACCAGCGCTTCGCCACCAAGACAGGCATCAGCCCTACGGCCATCAACAGCTACCTGCGCTGCCAGCTGCGCTTCTTCTATCTCTATGTCTGCAATCTGCAAGAGCCCGACATTACCGACGACGACGAGATCGACAACCGCCTCTTTGGCATCATCTTCCACCAAGCTGCGCAGACACTCTACAAGCAGTTCACCGGCCACACCGTCACCGCCCAGCTGCTCGATGCCCTGCTCAACGACGAGAGCGCCATTCCGCGCGCCGTCGATGATGCCATCCGCAATGAACTCTTCAAGAGCCATGGGAACATAACACTCGACGGCCTCCAGCTAATCAACCGTGAGGTCATCATACGATACCTGCGGCTCCTCGTCGAGACAGACCGCCGCCTGGCACCCTTCACCATTCTGGGCTTGGAACAGCCTGCCTACATGCCTTGGGGCAAGACGGTCATAGGCGGCGTCATCGACCGTCTCGACTGCATCACCGACCCAGCCAACGGCCAGCAGCGCATCCGAGTCGTCGATTACAAGACAGGCTCTCGCCTTCCGAAGCCCATGCCAGATGTAGACTCTATCTTCGACCCTGCACAAATCACCAATCACAGCGACTACTACCTCCAGGCGTTCCTCTACAGCCACATCGTCCAAAGTTCAGGGTTCAGAGTTCAAAAATCAGATATCATCATTCAAGGTTCACAGTATCAAGTAAGTCCTGCCCTTATCTTCATACAGCATGCCGGAGCCGATGGTTACGACCCCACTCTCTGCTTAGGCCGCGAGCCTGTTAGAGACATCGCACCACACTCGGAACGCTTCATCACCCTGCTCGACCAGACCGTACGCACCATCTTTGACGCATCCACCAACTTCACTCCCACCGATGACCGCGAACGATGCAAACATTGTCCTTATGCCGCCCTCTGTGGCCGATAAAGGACTAAAGGAGATTTTTTTCAAAAGGACAGGCCAAAGTATGCTAGTATTGCCTGAGTCATAATGCGCCCTATAACATCCGAATGACACGATGTGTAGCGAATAATCTTTACAGGCAAATAGTCCCGTTTTCAGCTTAAGACTTTACGTAGACTAAACTCGGGGTTTAGATAGACTAAAGTCGGAGTTTAGTCTATCTAAACCCCCACTTTACTTAGCCTAAACTCAACGCCCCGTTTTTAGGGCCTTTCAGCGAGGTTTTATGGAATTTGCCGATATATGAAATTAATTTAATGATGGTCGGATTTTAAAACCGTCATCACGTACTAACAATCACATTGATAAACGTCATTCTAAGACTCACAAACGTAATTTATGCACATGTGAGAGACAGATGCGTCATCGGCGTTCCACCCGTCACCACATCGACCACAGCCTTCACACCTTCAGGCTGAATCTGGATATGACTGATGACATAACGCACCTTAGGATGTTGGCGGGGGGAGATGACAGAGAGAAACTTGACGTTCTTGACGGCTTTGATTGTCAATACACGCTGAAGATGCTCCTCCAAAAGCTCTTTAGCTATCTGGATGACACACACACCAGGAGTGATGGGCTCTTCTGGGAAATGAGCCTTGTAGATGAAATGGTCTGCATTCAACCGTAGGTCGTAACATACCTCAGAATCGAGAATCTCACTGCTCTCTATAAAAAAGAAATTGTTTTTCAGTACCATAATTCCTTTGTCGAAATATTACTTCTCACGAATAGCAATCTTGATTTCGGTGGTGAGTATGGTCTCGCCACCACAAGTGACAACACCTTTGGCAAGGGTCATGCCAAGCAACTGGCTGACGATGTCGACCGTTGTCGTAATGGTCTGCCCTTCTGACGGAAACGATAGTATGTTCAAGTTCTTGACAGCGCCGATGACTCCGATTTGAATACCGCTGTGAAGAATGTATTTATTGACGAATCCAATACGAACGGCGCATGTCTGAGCGACATTCTCTATCAGACCTGTGGCAGAAAAGCGGCCGCCGTCGACAAAGATGTTGTCTGGAGAAATCGCGGTTTCTGTGACCGTTCTGGCATCGTCATAATGTATCAGGCTGCCAATCATCACAAACGGCTCCTGCTGAGGCAGCAGTTCGTGTACGTCGATGGAACGCAGCCACTCCTCGGTGTAAACAGTCTGTCCCATAAAGTTTAAAGTTTAAAGTTTTAAAGATTAATGTTTAAAGCTTAAAGCTTCAAGTATAAAGTCCGCCGTTGATGTTGATGACCTCACCCGTGATATAGGCAGCCTCGTCTGAAGCCAGGAAAGCGGCCAAGGCTGCTACCTCCTCAGGTAACCCGAAACGCCCTGAAGGAATCATCTTCTTCAGATCGTCGACAGGCAGTCCCTTGGTCATGTCGGTCTCTATGAAACCGGGGGCGATGGCATTGACGGTAATATTGCGTGGAGCCACTTCCTGGGCCAGCGCTTTCGTAGCACCGATGACCGCAGCCTTTGCAGCGCTATAGTTCGTCTGCCCTGGCAGTCCCTTAACACCTGAGAGCGATGCCATGTTGATGATTCTGCCGCCACGCTTACGAGGCATCATGTGCTTCAGCAGATGGCGAGTCACATAGAAATAGCCGTTCAAGGTGGTGTCGAGCACTTTATGCCAATCCTCGTCGGGCATCATGAACATCACATTGTCACGACGGATGCCGGCATTGTTCACCAGCACGCCAAACCAGTCTTCAGGATGCTTCTCCTCCCATTCTGACAGAGCCGTCTCAATGGCTTTGGGGTCGCTGGTGTCAAAAGGCAGAAGCTCTGCCATACCACCGTTGGCGGTTATCTCTGCAGCCACACTCTCCGCCGCCTCACGATTACTCAGGAAATTGATCACTACCGGCCATCCTGCCGATGCCAGACGCAAGGCGATGGCCTTTCCGATACCACGGGATGCTCCCGTCACTAATGCATATTTCATATTCACTTATATTTGGTTCAATACCATTTATTTTGCAAAAGTACGCATTTTCTTGCAATTATCAGATAAAATTATCAATAATATTGCTTTTTTTCGGAAATAATGCTTATCTTTGCCCAAAAATAAAGCAACAAACTATAAATGTAATCATTACGATATGGAACAGAAACGTTACGGTCACTTCGACGACCAGCACCGCGAGTATGTCATCACAGACCCGCAGACCCCTTGGCCCTGGATCAACTATCTGGGCAATGAAGACTTCTTCTCACTGATTAGCAACACCGCTGGCGGCTATTCCTTCTATAAGGATGCCAAATTCCGCCGCATCACCCGCTACCGTTACAACAATGTGCCGATGGACAACGGGGGAAGGTATTTCTATATCAAAGACGGGGATACCGTCTGGAACCCAGGATGGAAACCCTGCAAGACACCGCTCGACTTCTACGAGTGCCGGCATGGCATGAGCTACACCCGCATCACGGGCCGCAAGAACGGTGTGGAGGCCAGCGTGCTCTTCTTCGTACCCCTGAAGAAATGGGCTGAGGTGCAGAAGCTGACACTGAAGAATGAGTCGAAAGAGGCAAAGCAGCTGAAGCTCTTCTCATTCGAGGAATGGTGCTTATGGAATGCTGCTACTGACATGGAGAATTTCCAGCGTAATTTCTCAACAGGCGAGGTGGAGATCGAGGGTAGCACCATCTATCATAAGACCGAGTACCGTGAGCGTCGTAACCATTATGCTTTCTATCATGTGAACACGCCTATCCAAGGCTTCGACACTGACCGTGAGACCTTCGTAGGCCTCTACAACGAGTTTGCCGATCCTCAGGTTGTGATCGAGGGCAAGCCGCGCAACAGTCATGCTCATGGTTGGAGCCCTATAGCTTCGCACTACATCGAGGTGACCCTCCAGCCTGGCGAGAGCAAGGACTTCGTGTTCCTTCTCGGATACATCGAGAATGAACAGGAAGAGAAATTCGAGGCGCCTCAGGTCATCAACAAGAAGAAGGCCCACGCACTCATCGGCGAACTCGATACAACCGAGAAGGTTGATCGTGCTTTTGCCGAGCTCTGCAAGTACTGGGATGCCCTTCTTGATATATATAAGGTGAAAACCGGCAACGACAAGCTCGACCGTATGGTCAACATTTGGAACCAATATCAGTGTATGGTCACCTTCAACTTCTCGCGTTCAGCCTCATTCTTTGAGAGTGGTGTGGGGCGCGGCATGGGCTTCCGCGACTCCAATCAGGACCTTGTAGGATTCGTGCACCAGATACCGCCACGTGCCCGCCAGCGCATCATCGACATCGCCTCGACACAGTTTCCTGATGGCGGTTGCTACCACCAGTACCAGCCTCTCACCAAACGCGGCAACAACGATATCGGCGGCGGATTCAACGATGACCCGTGCTGGCTCATCTTCGGTACTGTGGCCTATATCAAGGAAACGGGCGACTTCTCCATCCTCGACGAGATGGTGCCCTTCGACAATCAGCCAGGATCGGAGGTCACACTCTTCGAGCACCTCAAGATTTCGATGGACCACGTTATCAAGAACCTCGGTCCCCACATGCTGCCGCTGATAGGTCGTGCCGACTGGAACGACTGCCTCAACTTGAACTGCTTCTCATGGGATCCTAACGAGAGTTTCCAGACCACCGAAAATGTATCGGAGGGCACCAAGGCCGAAAGCCTTATGATAGCAGGTCTCTTCGTGGTCACAGGAAAGGACTATGTCGCCCTCTGCCGTAAGATTGGCAAGACTACCGAGGCCGAGCGTATGCAACAGGCCGTCGATGCCATGATCGATGCCGTGAAGAAACACGGTTGGGACGGCGAGTGGTATCTGCGCGCCTACGACTTCTATGGCCGTAAAATCGGTTCTAACGAATGTGAGGAGGCCAAGATTTTCATCGAGAGTCAGGGCTGGTGCACGATGGCAGAAATCGGAGCCGAAGAAGGTATGGTGGCCAAGAGCCTCGACTCTTGCAAGAAGTATCTCGAGTGCGAACATGGTATGGTGCTCAACAATCCCGCCTTCACGAAATACATCTACGAATACGGTGAGATTTCCAGCTATCCCGAAGGCTATAAGGAGAATGCAGGAATCTTCTGTCACAACAATCCGTGGGTCATCATCGGCGAGTGTATCGCCGGTCGCGGTAACGACGCTTGGAGCCACTATGCCAAAATCCTGCCCTCATACGTCGAGGAGAAATATCAAACGCTGCACAAAGTGGAACCCTACGTCAACTGTCAGATGGTTGCTGGCAAGGACGCTTTCCGTCCTGGTGAGGGTAAGAACTCATGGCTCACTGGAACTGCCGCTTGGATGTGGTACACCGTCTCGGAGTTCATCCTCGGCATCAAGCCCGACTACGATGGCATCCGTATCGATCCCTGCCTGCCGGAGACGGCCTCAGATTACACCGTCTGCCGTAAGTTCCGCGAGGCCGAGTACGAGATAACCATCCATCCCAACGGTAGCCAGAAGGGTGTGAAGAGCATCAAGCTCGACGGACAGCCTGTCGACGGCACCGTCATCCCCTACTCTGTCGGCAAACATGTCGTAGAGGTTACGATGTAATTGGCTTAAAGCTTAAAGTTTAAAGTTTCAAGTTTACAGATGATTACAAAGATAAACGATTTATTTAGGAGGAAGTTATCTGCGGTAAGAGTGTTCTCCTTACTCTTTCCTCTTTCCTCCTTCCTCTTATTATCCTCCTGCGGCAACAAGCCCAGCGAAGAAGAGATGGCAAAGGCTGAGCAGCTCATCGAGGCTGCACACAAGGCCAAGGACTTCCAACGGCTGAATTTGCTTACCGACAGTCTGGAGGCAGATGGGAGTCTATCACAGGCCAAGGCCTATTACTGGCGCGGCTATGCAAGTGACAGGACCAAACATCTCCGCATGGCTGAGTTCTACTACAATATCGCACTGAAGGCTGCGACTGATGACCCTGAAATCTACGCCAAGGCAGCCAGCCACCAGCTTAATCTCATGGCTCTCAGGGGCGACTACGAGAACGGGCTGAAATTGGCGACACCTGTGGTGAGACAGTTGGAGGAGCAGAAGTGTGACAGCACCAGCGACTACGTGAACTTACTCATCTACATCGGATGTTGTCAGGCTGGTCTCGGAAACTCAGGCGAGGCCACCTCAGACGGGTTCGACAAAGCCTACAGAAAGCACCTCGAAAACGTCAGTAAGAACCGCACTGACGAGGCCTACAAGGATGCTATTGCCGGACTTATCAACATCGTTTATTCTTGTAATCATACAGGCAACTTCCATGATGCTATGAAATGGAACGGCCACCTTAGCGAGATGCTCAATGAGTACGAGCAACGGCCAGGGGTCAATTCTGACTATGTCGACAAGCAACAGGCTCGTTACAACCTTTATCAGGCACAAGCCCTTGAAGGTATTGGAAAGGCTGACGAGGCCGCCAAGATCTTCGACGCCTACCGCACCACCCAGTTCGCAAAAACCCCTGAAGGACGTATCTTGGCCAACAACTACCTCATCTCTGCAAACCGTTGGGAAGAAGCCGCTGAGAACTACCAAAGTCTCGACGCCATCTTGGGTGACGGACCAGACGGCTATTCGCTGCAGAACATCGAAGAGATGGTACTAAAGAAATATCAAGCTAATCTTATGGCAGGCCGTCGTGACAGTGCTATTGCCGTGAGCATGCTCCTCTGCGACTCCCTCGTTACCGCCTTCCAACGAGCCAAAGAAGAGGATGCCAAGGAACAGGCCGTCATCGTCAGCAAGGTTGAGGAGATGAACAACCAGCAGAATAAGGCAGCCCGACAGCAACAGTACGGTATTCTCGCACTCATTGCATTTCTATTTCTCGCTATCATAGGCTACGTTTTCTATCGTCGCTACCACCATCACCAACTCCATAAAGCACACAAGGAGCTGCGAAAGGAGTTCAATGAGCTGGAGGAAGTTACTTCGGAGCGAACACGAGTTGATACAGAAAGGTGTATTGCAGCTTCCATCCAGCAGTACATTGCCCATGAACCGCTGTCTCAGCACGACAATCTCACCCTGCTTGTTTCACAGATTCCCGGCACTATGCCCGGAGGCAGTTTCTATGAGACCATTCTTGCGGGAGACAGCCTGCTCTTCTGTATCGGAAGTGCAACCGGCAAAGGTGTAGTAGCTGCCACTGCTGCTGCTATGGCATGGGCACAATTCCGTTCTGTTGCTGCATTTGAACACATGCCCGAGCGCATCGTCACCGCTATCAGCGAAGCCATTGCCGACCGTAAGTATATGCCAGTGAAACTCTTTGTTGGTTCACTTAACATTAAAACAGGCGACTTCCAATACTGTAATGCAGGCAACTGTACACCACTTCTAACCGACAAAGACATCAGCATTTTGCCAGACAATGGTAACAAGCCTGCCGGATTAGAACCAGGAATCGTCTATACTGCACAAGAAACTAACATTGCTCCTGACAAGCTATTGTTCCTCTTTACAGAAGGCATTGTAGAGGCTGTGGATGCAAACGGCAGAAAGCTTGGCGAGAAACACCTTCGAGGAATGTCACTCCAGGCTGTGAAACTCAATGCCAAGGCTCAGCCGTTCTATGACAACATCATTCAGGCCATCTGTGGTTTTACTGGCAACATACCACAAGCCGACGACCTCACCTTCATGATTATAGGGAGGAAGAATTCTCAGAAAACGACATGAAGACTTCTGCTTCAGTCTTGTGCTATGCCAGCTGTTGGATGGCATCGCGGCACTGTTCCATGAGCCATCGGGGGGTAGAGGTGGCTCCACAGATGCCGACGCTCTGGATGCCATCGAGCCAGGAGGGCTCTATTTCGTGGGCATCCTCGACGAGGTGGGTGTTGGGATTGACACGCAGACACTCGTTGTAGAGCACCTTGCCATTAGAGCTCTTACGGCCACAGACAAAGAGGATAAGATCGTGGCGGGCGGCAAACTGCGAGATGTTTGGCATACGGTTGGCAACACTGCGGCAGATGGTGTCGAAACTCTTGAAGGTGGCTCCTGACGAGATGTGCGACTGGATGTAATCGATGATGCGGTGGTACTCGTCGAGCGACTTTGTGGTCTGAGAATAGAGGTAGATATCGCGTGTGAAGTCGAGACGCTTCACCTCGTCAAAGTTTTCAATGACGATGGCGTTAGACTGTGTCTGTCCGACGAGTCCGAGCACCTCAGCATGGCCACGTTTGCCAAAGATGACAATCTGAGAAGTCCTCGACTCGTCATATTGTTTCTTGATGCGCTTCTGGAGTTGGAGCACAACAGGGCAAGTAGCGTCGATAATCTCGATATGGTTACGATGGGCAAGTTCATAGGTCTCAGGAGGCTCTCCATGAGCACGGAGAAGCACTTTCACGTCATGGAGTTCCAGCATATCCTCATGATTGATGGTGACGAGTCCCAGTCCCTTCAGACGTTCACACTCCATACCGTTGTGGACGATATCACCGAGACAATAGAGGGTGCTGCCTTGCTCAAGTTCTTCCTCTGCCTTGCGGATGGCGGTGGTCACACCGAAGCAGAAGCCACTACCGTTGTCGATTTCTATTTCCATATTTTTTTATTGTTTACAGTTTACAGTTTACGGTTTACAGATGATTACATTTAAAGGTTGTAAACTATGGGCGCCATTTGAATGGCTTGCAAGGTTATCAACTGTAAACTGTAAACCGTAAACTGTAAACATACATTCATCGTTTCAATTGTTCAAAATAGAGGTCGAGCAGGTCCTGGGCGGCGACGAAAGAGGTCTTCTGGCCAGCGAGGACGGACTGCTCAGCGGGAGTGAGCTGGGCACGGATGGCAGGATTGTTGTAGAAGTTCAAACGCAGATGCTCGTTGATGGACTCGTACATCCAGTATTTCGACTGTTCGTTGCGACGGTAGTCGAAGTAGCCGTTGGCCTTCACGAAATCGATGTACTGGTAGATCATGTCCCAGATCTCTTTCACGCCCGTACCGTAGAAGCCGGAGTAGCAGAGCACCTTCGGTGTCCAGCCGCTCTCGGGCATGGGGAAGAAGTGAAGGGCATTGCGGAAATTGGTGGCAGCCATCTGACAACGGTCGACATTATCGCCGTCGCACTTGTTGATGACGATGCCGTCGGAAATCTCCATGATGCCGCGCTTGATGCCCTGCAGCTCGTCGCCTGTGCCTGCTACCTGGATGAGCAGGAAGAAGTCGACCATCGAGTGACAGGCTGTCTCGCTCTGCCCTACTCCAACAGTCTCGACGAAGATCTTGTCGAAGCCCGCAGCCTCGCAGAGGATGATGGTCTCACGCGTCTTACGGGCCACGCCACCCAACGAACCTGCTGAGGGTGAAGGACGAATGAACGAGTCGGGATGCTGGGCAAGCTTCTCCATACGTGTCTTGTCGCCGAGGATGGAGCCCTTCGTACGCTCGCTAGAGGGGTCGATGGCGAGGACGGCCAGACGACCTCCTTTCTCTTTCAGCACATGGATGCCGAACTCGTCGATAGAGGTACTTTTGCCCGCTCCTGGCACACCGCTGATGCCCACACGAACGGAATGGCCACTATAGGGAAGACATTTATTGATAACCTCCTGAGCTCTGGCCTGATGGTCGGGGTTCACACTTTCGATGAGGGTGACAGCCTGTGAGAGAATGGTGACATCGCCCTTGAGGATACCCTCCACCAGTTCACCGACGGAGAGTTCACGACGACGGACACGGTTGCGCTTCAGGTAGGGATTGATGATGGAGGGCTGCTCCACACCACTGTTCACCTGAAGGCCGGCATATTCACTGCTATTTTCGGGATGATCCATACTTATACTTCTTTTATTTACGGTTCACAGTTTACGGTTTACAGATGATTACATCTACTTCTTCTTAATATTAATGACAATCTTCGGATGATCGGGGTCGTTGGTGATCATGAGGATACGGGGACGACCCTTGACGGTGGCCAGCTGATCGGCAAAGCCGGTGATACTGAGCTTAGTGGACTGTCCAGGAGCGATTTCACGACTGCCGAGAGTGACCTTCAGACCACTTGTGTACATCTGCATGGACGAAATGACAAGCTCTGAGGCGCCTGTATTGGTCAGTATGACATCGGCGGTCTTCTTGTCCTTGCCACCAAAATCGGTGAAATCCAAGTCGGTAGCAGAGATCTGCAGCTGTGGAGCCTGTGCGTGGCTCACTCCGTCGAAACGACTGAGGTCGGGCAAGAGGGTGACGGATACATCCATAGCCTTGTCAGCACTGACCTTCTCACCCAAGTGCTGGGCGAGGAACACTTGAGTCTTCGTCAGGCCATAGTCGCGCAACTTATCAGACAGAAGAGTGACGGTGATGGTGCCGCTGCGCCCTGGATTGAGGGTCTCTGGCTTGACGGTGGCGTCGAGATACGACGGCAGGTGGAGCAGTCGAGGCGTCATGGGCTCGGTGCCGTTGTTCAGGATATGAATCTCCTGCACGGGCTTGTCACCCTTGTTCACATCGTCGAACTCGAGTACGTCCAAGTCCAACAGCAACGTACCCATTGAGAGGGGATAGCTGCCAGTATAGTCCTGCACCTCGGTGAGCACCACCCCACGCATGGTGAGATAGACAGGCTTCTTAAAGCCCTTTGCCATGAGGGCGGCAGACTTCTGGAAATGTCCCAGCTGACGGGCATCGTAGGTCATTCGTATCTTGAACTTCTCCCCTGCCCCAACCTCACGCGGATATTCCACAGAGGTACAACCACAGTCGGGATGCACACTCTCAATAGTGAACTTGCGGCCTTTGTTCTTCAGTTCGAACGTAGCTGTGACAGGCTGCAGATAGCCCGTACGTCCACACTCGACAACCTGTGACTCCATCTCCAGCTTCTGTGCAAACGAAGCTGGAGATGATAAGCTGAAAGTGAATAATATAAGCAGTATCTTCTTTGTCATATTAATTATTTAACCGTTAATGTAATCATCTGTAAACCGTAAACCGTAAACTAAAAAACCTCCAGCGTCTGCGAATGGGTGGTACCTCGGAACTCTGGTGCATAGGCACACTGTACGGTGCACGTTCCTGTCTCATAGCGTCCAGCACGGTCCACATAATATTCGTTATCAATGGTGTGGGCACCCTTCGACAGACAGTCGAAATAATAGTTGGTCGTATAATCCTTCGGCGTACAATAAGAACCGCTGTGCCAGCCACTGAGTTGTCTTACAGGTTCCAGACAAGCGGCGCGTTTGTCCTGAAGCTGAACGAAGTCGTAGTCACGATCGGCAGTGACGGTGATACGCACCTTCACACGGTCTCCCACTTTGAGGGAGGCGGTGAGCGGTTCACCCTTTGCATTGAGGTACTCGCGCTTGACGACGAGTCCGCTGCCAGAGTCGGCGATGTTATGGGTAGCCTGGGTAAACTGAGCGTAGACGGCCCCCCACGATGTGCCTTCAGTGGACTTGGAGATGGTGAGCGTCTTGCTTTGCTTCTGGACCGGTGTCTTCACATAGCCGATAGCTGCAGTGGCCTTCGGTGTCTCAAGGGGCTTGCCATCAACACGGATGTCGGCCTGAGCTGCATCCAGGCGGAGGTGGTCATTCTGTCCCTCCTGTCCTCCAAGGAACGCATAGATGGCATTCACGCTGTTGATAGGCGTGTCCCAGGCCTGTGTACGTTTCTCCTGCAGGAGCCAGCGCTGCATCTCCTCGATGGTCTGCTGGTCGTCAGGCGTCAGTAGCTGCAAGGCCTCAATGGCGATAGTCTGCGTAGGGATCTTATAGTCGTACCACGAGTAGCCTGCACGCGGTGTATCGTAATAGCGGCCCATATCCTCACGGAACACGGTGTACTCCTTCAGCGACTGTGCATATTCTGCGGCACGCTTCGCATCACGTTTCGAGAGGATGACGGCCGTGAGGGCCTTCTCGTAGATTGACTGCGACTTGATCTCTTTCTTCAGGAGCTTGAAAAGATAGTCGTTGGCTGCCTTAACGTCTTTAGGCAAATCGCGCCCGTCGAGGGTGGTGAGATAAAGCCACTGCAGGGCTTTGAAGCTAGGGAACGACACCGTGTGACCTTCCTTCTCCCACTTCTTCATCTCCTCGACCTCTTCCACGATGTCCTTGCCCATGAAGTCGAAGGCTCTGCTGAGCATCTCACGGGTTTCGGGCTGTACGCCAGCCATCGCATTGAGACGCACCAGCATCTCGCTGACGGCAACGGTCATATAGAACGAGCCTGGCATATCGGGCCACCACGTCCAGGCACCATTGGCATGCTGGAGTTTTTCGAGTTTGGCAACTGCAGTACTGAGACGGTCTCTCATGAGGTTCTCGTCGAAGAAATCACCGAGACGGAGCTTCTGCTCGGTTTCATTGTCAGCATCCATCACCCACGGGGTCTCATTGAGCACGAGGTCTTTCAGTTCCTGATTCTTCTCGAGCTGTGAGGTGAGCGAGGCATCCTGCCCTTGGGCAGCCTCCTGCTTCCAGAGTGCGAAGGCGGTCTTGGCCTGTGGGTTACGGTCAAGGATCAGCCGTCCCAGGGAATTGGCATAGAAGGATGCTGCCTGAGAGATGGCGTCGTCGTCGGAAGGTAATCCTACCGTAGGCAGAGCCTGGATCATCAGCCAAGCAGGGTTGTTGGTGTATTCAAAGGTAAGTTTGCCGTTTGTACCGTCGGCAGGGATGAGCTTCGACAGGTCGACGGTCTCTGTACCAGCATGGTGCTGGGTGATGGGCAGTGTCACGGTGACACGCTCCTTGGCTGGCAATATGGGCAGATAGTGCTGCTCACCATCGGAGAATCCCTTGCCGCTGACACTCATCTGACAGATCAGGAGCGAGTGTTCCCCATTGAACATTGAACTTTGCAGACTGAAGGTGACGGGAGTCGTATCACCAGCCTTCAGGCTCACGGCCTGTGATTTCTCATACACCACGGCATTCGTCTCGGGATTGATGAGTTTGAGTACCGCCTTGCCAGTGAAGTCCTTCTTGCTGGTATTGAAGATACGGGCAGAGATGGTTCCCTCGTCGCCCTCGCGGAGGAATCGGGGAAGATTGGGTTGGATCATCACGTCTTTCTGAGCCACGGTCTCTCCTTCTATCATACCATAATAGAGGTCTTTCGTATGAGCCAGTCCCATGAAGCGCCAGGTGGTCAGACTCTCCGGAAGCGTGAACTTCAGCGCCACACGCCCCTGGGCATCTGTCGTCAGCTGAGGATAGAAGAAGGCCGTCTCATTCAGGTTCTCACGCATCTGCACCTGACCCTCCTGCGATTCAGGCTCCTCAGCGGATTCCTCGGCCTTGAGCACCTCTTCGGCCAAGGCGTCGTTACTTGATACCATTTCGTCCGCCATAGCCTCCCTGGCGGCAGACTTCATCAGCATGGGCTCTGGCAATGCTGCCATGGCGCCATCCTCCAACACAGCACCGCGTGTGTAGCGACGGAAACTGTAGCCATAATAGGAGGGATAGACACTATCGTCAAACGAACTGAACTCCAGATCATCCACGGCATCGCGTTTCCACGAACGGCTTAACATATCAGAGCGCATGGAGGGCTTGGGGAAGCTCCACATACAGTCAGGCAACGGCAGATGGAGATAGGGAGAGAGCCGCCACTGGTGTTTCACCAGCATATCGAGACTCTGGTCGTAGAGTGTCGCCATCAGCTGGGCATCGGCAGGTTTGCCTTCGGGATCCTTCACGCAAAGGGTCCATTCTTCCTGTTGTCCGGGTGTGAGACGGTCACGGAAGGTAGACCACTCAAGACGGAGTTTCTTGTCGGGCAGCGGGCGCTGGACTTGTGCCGTATGGGTGTGGCACTGGCCATTCTTCACCCAGGCGAAAGTCAGCAACAGGCCATTGCCATATTCTTCTTCATAAGTCAATTTCAGATTCAGCAACTGATCGCTGAGATCTGTGTCCCCCCGCTTGATGATCTTATCACCGGCGAAGACGCTGTAGACGATATGCACATCAGGATCGGAGGAGCCTACCTGAATGGTGACAGGCTTGCCATCGTTAGAGAACTGGGTTGCAGACTGCCAGAACCAGTCGTCGGTCTTGGTGGCAGGACGCTCATCGTCGAGGGTGAAGACCACGAACTTACACTCGATAGTGTCTCCCTCGCAGATGGCCTCGAGCTGGTGCTCGCCACTCTTGAGCTGATAGTTGGCAATTTCCAACTGACTATTCGTCCTGGCGGTGAGCCAGTCACACTGGTCGATACGGTAGCGCACCTCTGCATCAAGGTCCTTGCCTGCAGCATTAAGCAGATGGAACGTGGCGGTAGGCTTCTCGTCGAGCAACACCTTCTCTTGCAAATCCACGCTCAAGGCCTGCTTACGGTTACCCAAGGGCAGGGAAAGCTGTCCTGTGCGAGTCTCTCCTGCAGTATCAGTGACATCGGCAGTCACCACGAACTGATAGAACATCGGATAGCTCGTCTCGGGCATCGTCAGCGGCATTGTCACGTCGAACTGTCCGTCAACGTCAGTAACAGCCTCACCGCTGTAGACCTCGTCACCGCCACTCGTATGACCAATCACTGCGGTATCCCAGTAGCGGTTATAAGACCACCACCAGAAAGCCCTGCGGCGCACGACCTTATAGCTCACCTTCGCCCCCTGTACAGGCACGCCTGCAAAGCTCATGGCAGAAGCCTTCACCGTCAGGGTGTCACCTGCGGCATAGGCCTCTTTCACCTCGGGGAAGTCTACATGGAACGTAGGACGCTTATATTCCTCAACGCGGAAACGGTGTGTCTCACCATCCACCACGATAGAGTATGTGCCTGTCAGACCCGCCGACGGCAAAGTGAACTCCACGCTGCACGAGCCATAGGCATCAGTGGCGGCACTTTGCTCAGCAATGGTCTTATAGTTGGCATCACGCAACTGGAATGTCACAGACTCTCCCTCACGCACCTGCTGGTCCATGCCGTTTGTCACCTGATAGAGCAGAGCCGAGGCAAAGACCTTCTGTCCCGGACGATAGATGGCACGGTCGGTATACAGACAGACACGCTTGACGAGCGGTTTGTTCTGATAGAAGCTGTAACGGCTATTGTTACGCATCTGCGGACAGGCTTTGTCCGTGTCTGTCCAGGTGTAGACCTCCTGTCGGCCACCCTCTTTCTTTGGCTTGAAGATATATTCGCCATTTGCGTCGGTTACGGCATTCGTTTCCACGTAATGGGAATAGTTCACATAATCCCAGATTCGCAGATGGGCTCCGGCGATGGGTTGTCCGGTGGTGGCATTGACCACCACATAGCGCATACCCTCCTTGCCGGGCTGGTCCTCGGCGATGGTATAGACATTGGTGACATGATACAAGTGACGGACGGTTTGCGTCGACGGATTCGAACTGAACTCCACCATATAGACACCTACGGGCAGGCCTTCCAGCATCAGGGAGTCCTTGAAGAACTCATAGGGAGCCTTGCCGGAATACTCGCGAGTCTGCTCACTTACCACCCCTCTCAGCAAGGGCTTGATCTTTTCATAGCCCTTCTTGGTATTGGGAGACTCGTCGAAGTCGCCACCGCAGTTCACACGGTAGACGCTCATCTTCAGCGATTTCAAGTTCCTGATGTCGGAAAGAGTCACCTTCTGCGACTGTCCGGGCAACGACACCTGAAGGTCATAGCTGAGCCGGAACTGGGGATTGGTCAGCTCCTCACGCTCATTACTGAGGGAGGTCAGGCGCGGCCATTTCTTACCCCACTTGCCTAAGGCCTCTCCGATATAGTCGTATTTCTCGCCTTTGGCATCCCATGCAATCTGGTGGTATCTCGCCAGAACCAACTCTCCGACCTCCGGCAAATCCTCATACTCCTTGATGAGTGCATCGAGCTTTTCCTTTCCATCATACTTGAAAGCCTCGGCAGCCACAATACAGGCAGCCCGACGGTTACCCTTGTTCTTATAAAAGGTATAGATAGGCTCATAGTCGTCGTCTATCTCATAGGCAACGACGTGTAGCAAATCGTTGTCGAAGATGCCTGCATCCACGCCATGGACCACGAATGGGGCGTAGGCATTGTCCTTCACCCGAGACAGTCGTTCACAGAGGGCGGGTGTCAACTTGGGAGCCTCCACATCCAGGGCTAATTGCGAGTTCCTCGAACTGACGCGCCAAAGCACGGTCTGCCAGACGGTCTTCAATACTTCATCGTCGCAGGACTCGCACTGGCGTTTCATCTCTGCCATGGTCGGCATCAGAGAGTCAGGGGCGATGGTTGCCATCACCTGGGCACTCTTGAGACTGGCCTTCAGCAGCTGACCGTAGTCCTTGCCTTTCAACGCCTTCTTCACGATCTTCTGAAGAATATCGTACTCTGTCTTTGGCAGGTCTTTGTCACCAGCCTCGTCCACTTGCTTCCACAGAGAAGAATAGGACTGTCCAAACAACATTATAGGCATGATCAATACAAGCAATAAAGTGATACTTTTACGCATATTCTCATTGTTATTATTTCTTCCCAATTGCTTTTTAATTGCAAAGGTAGAGAAAAAAATCCAAAAACATTTTGGAATTTACATTTATTATATTATCTTTGCATCCATGATTAATGAACAGCTACTTCAACCTAAGAGCATCGTCGTCATTGGCGGCTCCAACAACGTCCACAAGCCCGGTGGTTCCATCGTGCGCAATCTGATCAGCGGAGACTATCAGGGCGAGCTCCGCATCGTCAACCCCAAAGAGGACATCATCCAGGGACAGAAGGCCTTCCACGACGTGAAGGACATCCCCCAGACCGACCTCGCCATCCTCGTAGTGGCAGCCAAGTATTGCCCCGACTACGTCGACTACCTCTGTGCCGAGAAAGGCGTCAGGGCATTCGTCATCATCTCTGCCGGATTCGGCGAGGAGACGAAAGCCGGGGCGGCACTCGAGCAGCGCATCCTCGACACCTGTAATCAATATGGGGCTGCACTCATCGGACCCAATTGCATCGGACTGCTGAATCGCCATCATCATAGTGTATTTACACTCCCCATTCCCAACCTTGACCCGAAGGGTGCTGACTTCATCAGCGGCAGTGGAGCAACTGCTGTATTCATACTTGAGAGCGCTGTTATCAAAGGCCTGCAGTTCAACTCGGTATGGAGTGTCGGCAACGGCAAGCAGATTGGAATCGAAGACGTGCTGCAATATATGGACGAACACTTCGACCCTGAACACGACTCGAAAGTCAAGCTGCTCTACGTAGAGAACATCTCCAACCCCGACAAGCTCCTCTTCCATGCAAGCAGCCTCATCCGCAAAGGTTGTCGCATTGCAGCCATCAAGGCTGGTTCCAGCGAGAGCGGCAGCAGGGCGGCATCCAGTCATACGGGAGCACTGGCATCCTCCGACTCTGCCGTCGAGGCGCTTTTCCGCAAGGCGGGCATCGTGCGTTGTTTCTCCCGTGAGGAGCTCACCACCGTGGGATGTATCTTCACACTCCCGCCCCTGAAAGGCAAGAATTTCGCCATCGCCACACATGCCGGCGGCCCCGGAGTGATGCTGACGGACGCACTTTCCAAAGGCGGACTGAACGTGCCGAAGATTGATGGTCCATTAGCTGAGGAGCTCAAGACAAAGCTCTTCCCTGGCTCCAGCGTCGCCAACCCCATCGACTTCCTTGCCACTGGAACAGCCGAACAGCTGGGTACCGTCATTGACTACTGCGAAAAGAAGTTCGAACAGATTGATGCCATTGCCGTCATCTATGGCACTCCAGGACTCACGCAGCTTTACGAGGCCTATGACGTGCTCGACCGTAAGATCCGTGAATGCAAGAAACCCATCTTCCCCGTCCTGCCCAGCCTGCATACCGCCGGCCCCGAAGTGGAGGAGTTCCTGAAGAAAGGTCACGTAAACTTCAGCGACGAGGTGACCCTCGCCACAGCCCTCTCGCAGATTATGCGCACCCCACAGCCTGCTCCACCCGAACTCGAGCTCTATGGCGTCGACATTCCAAGAATCCGCGATATCATCTACCGGGAGACCAGAAGACTGAAGTTTGAAGGTGTCACCAGCGGCTATCTCGCTCCTGACACGGTGCGTGAGATACTCTCTTGCGCCGGCATCCCGATGGTGCCTGAAAAGGTGTCCCCCTCGAAAGACGAGCTCATCACCTTTGCCGAGAAGACTGGCTATCCCGTCGTGGCCAAGGTCGTAGGGCCTATCCATAAGAGCGACGTAGGCGGTGTGACACTGAACATACGCACTGCCGAGCACCTTGCCCTCGAGTTCGACCGTATGATGCAGATTCCAGGCGCAACAGGCGTCATGGTACAGAAGATGCTGAAGGGCACTGAACTGTTCATCGGCGCGAAATACGAGGAGCGTTTCGGCCATGTGGTGCTTTGCGGACTCGGCGGCATCTTCGTCGAGGTGCTCAAGGATGTGTCGTCAGGCCTCGCCCCCCTCTCCTATGCCGAAGCCTATTCGATGATCCATTCGCTCCGGGGCTATAAGATCATAAAAGGTACACGTGGGCAGAAAGGTCTCAATGAACAGAAATATGCAGAGATTATCGTGCGGCTCTCCACCCTCCTCCGTTTCGCTACCGAAATCAAGGAGATAGACATCAATCCACTCCTTGCCGACGAGCAAAGCGTCACGGCTGTCGATGCCCGCATCCGGATCGAGCGCCCGCGGCAGATATAAATCATATTCTGTGCTATAATTCTAACCTTTCTTCTTGTTTCACATTTCGTCAGGTATAAACCCTTGTTTCTGGCAGTACGAGCGCTGGTTTCTCTCAGTAAGAAAGGTGATTACTATGAGTATCACCCTTTCGAACCGTGAGTTTGCAGCATGGTTACTGATTCAGACTAACGGGAATTCCCTGTCTGGATACCCCTGACGATATCAAAGGGACAAGTCCATGATCGCTCGTATCGAGTGAATCACGCGACCTGTCCCTTTGATCGGACGATGCCGAGTTCTTGCCACACTCATAATACTTCACCACATCGTCGAGCGTAAAGCATTCAGGCAACAAGCCGTAGGCCGTTTTGGTCTTCGATGACCTCTGCTTCTATGGCCATGTGGTCACGTGTCCATTCCCAGGTGTGCTCCACCAATGGCCAGATGGGCAGCTCGCAAAAACACTACGGGTTGTTCACCTGATTGATCAGCAGCACGAGGTCGGCTGCGTCCACCTTCGTATCACCATTCAGGTTGGCATTGTCGAAGTAGAAGCCATCGGTCTTGCCTGTCATGATGTAGTCGACAATGGGCTGGATATCGGTCTCGTCCACCTTTCCGTCGTGGTTGGCGTCACCCTTGAGAACAGGAAGCTCCTTGGTAAAGTAACCTGTCGTAGGATTGGCCATGCTGACGTCGGTCTTCGCCGCATCATAGGCGATAGCACCCTTCAGCGATGTACAGTCGGTGAACATCTTGTCAGAGTTGCTACATGTCCATGCGTCGTTGCCATAAATGGTAGTCAAGTCTGAACTGCCATAGAACATGTACCCCATATCCGTCACCTGGGTCGTATTCAGGTTGCAGAGATCGAGCACCGTCAGACTGGAGCAGCCGCGGAACATACCATTCATATCAGTCACCTGGGCTGTGTTGAAGGCCCTCACGTCAAGCCTCTTCAGACTGGAGCAGCCAAAGAACAGGAACCTCATCGTTGTCACGTTAGCCGTGTTGAAATGGCTGACGTCGATGCTCTCAAGGGAAGAACACCCACGGAACATGCCAATCATCGTAGTCACGTTTTTCGTAATCAGATTTTCAATGCCGACAATGGTCGACAAGGAACTGAAATCTCTGAACCAGTGGGCTGTGCTTGTCACTTCCTTACAATCGGCAAACGACTTGTCGAAGACCACTGTCGTAATGTTTTTACGCTGGGCATCCCAGCCACGTTCGTAATCATTTTTAAAGGGCCCGATATCCATTCCATTGCGGCTTTCCTTGTCGTAGTCGTAATAGAACGTCAGCGTCTTTGTCTCTTCCGTATACTCGGCATACGCCAATGGTGCATCCTCATACTCCACCTGCAGCGTCACGTCGTAAGCCGGCATGCAGGGCAGCGTCCACGTGCCGTCGCCATTGTCTGTAAGGTCGATGGGTACTATGGGCGTGTCGTCGTCTTCATACTCCACCTGCAGCTCAACGTCGTAGGGCGGCATACAGGTCAGCGTCCAAGTGCCGTTCTCGTTGTCGATGAGGTCGATGGGCACTATGGGCTCGTCTTCATACTCCACCTGCAGCGTCACGTCGTAGGGCGGCATGCAGGGCAGCGTCCACGTGCCGTTCTCGTTGTCTATGAGGTCAGTCGTCTGTCCCCAAGCCGCAACGGAGGCCACGAGCAGCACCATCAACCAAATGATTCTATTGCGTCTCATATATGGTCACACACTTAGGGTTCCTGACTATTTCTTAACCACCTTGATGCTCTTGACTCTCTTGCCCGCAGGGATATTCTTGGGAGTGAAGTGGAGCACGTCTCCGCCCTTAGCCTGATAGGTGCCGCTGGTCGTCGAGCCGTTCACCTTCCATCCGTTGGGGATGTCAGAGATAGTATGAGCCTCCTGAACGCGTACTGGGCGAACACACATACCGATATCACGGTAATCACTTTCCAAATCGAAATATCCATCTCTGAAACACACCTTTATCACTTTATTAGACGAGGCGTCAAGCGAACGCGACCAGTAATAACCATGCGTTAAAGAACCATGAACGCTCGAACCTAATACAAAACCTGAACTAGGTAAAAAAATGCTATGTCCGTTACTCTTGCTTGTTATCATTCTGCCATTCACCCCATTTTCTATTAATGTATATTTGTCGTTTATCAGCTCTTCAAATTGGGCTTTGCTCGGCATCTGCCACTCTTTGCCCCAATTGGCCGTCGCAGCATCGTCCTCTGGCAGAAGCTCCGTCAACCCGTCTGCAAAACCTTTGTATCCATACTCTCCGTTTGTACAATACTTCGTGTATGTATCGTTTGCACCATTACAGTACTTATAATTTCCCCAATTGTATAGATCTTTTTTAGATGTCTCGCCCCAGGCGAAGAATGTGCCATCGTCTTCAGGGGTGTCGGCACCGACATTACAGGTAGCCCACAGGGTTCCGCTGGGCAAGCCGAGATCAACAAAAGTGTTCTGAGCGTTCAGTTTCTGAGTGCCTAGGAATGTCAGCACCAATGCAAGGAAAAAGAAAAATTTCGTCTTCATATTCATAATTGTTATTTTAGTTACCATACTTATTACCTCCTATTTCTTCGACTCTGCAAAGTTACGAATAATTTTCGAAACATGCAACTTTTTCGCCAAGAATTTTTCAAAAGACACAGGAATCCAACATCCAACATCCAACATTTAAGTGTTTTTATGTGACAGATGCTTACAGCTGACAGCTGACAGTTATTTAAGAGACCGGTATCTGGTCAGCGGGGTAGAACAGGGGCGCAAAGGTGCCTGACCCCATTGCGCCTGGCATTGTGTGTTACGACAGAGGGAACAGTTATGTCACCTGTGTACTCGCCGGAGGTCGGAGCAATCACTTCTACGGTGTTTTCTGTCAGCGTGCGATAACGCAAAACGCCTTGATTGAATTCATCGGCTTGAGCGTACTGCACATTCACCATTGCCAGCACCGCCAAAACTGACATTACCACAAGTCTCAAACCCTTTATTTGACTATTCATAAGATTGTCTTTGATAGAAATACTCATAATTAGCTATTTTTTTAGTTTATGATTGCAAAGATACAAAAAAAAACTTTGATTATGCTTCTTTTCTTCCTAAAGTTTGTTAAAACAAAGAAGATTCCAGCACCCTGCGGGAAATCCTTAAACTCCGAATCAGGGGGACAGGTCTTTGATTTTCCTTGAACCAAAACATGGATGGTTAGTCGCTGGGACAGATTCTTGGGTATGACGGCTGCTATGACTCAGGTACTGTCCCCACGGCTAGCTCAAGCAGGCGGTTTAGTAATGCGAGGAAATCCTCGCCGCTGTTGATGTTCATTTCGTTAATTCCTTTTTTATCAATAAAACAATCGGATGCTGATAAAAAACGAAGGTCGTGGGTGAATTGGATCCTCAACAGTCCTCTCGGGTGGCATACCTCTCTGAAAGTTGATACAGCCAATGCCCACGCCTTCGTAGACGTGAGCTGGCAGCAGTTCTTTTCAGAGAAATCTTTATTGAATTTGCCGTTCGAGAGGACTTCGAAAAGCTGCATATGCTCTGGGGTGCAAAGTTACTATTATTCCCTGAAACACCCAAAATAACTCGAGATTTGTTTTCCCCCTTGTACACACGCTAAGGACACCACGCCGCTACACTGCTACACTGTCCCATTTGGTATTTTATGAAAGTTATTCTGATTGGGGGCATGGATGACTTCGAATACAGAGGGGTGTCTCTAATTGTGTTTTATATATTTATTATATTATATATATATTATAATATATATATAATATAATAAATATTAGATAGTGCCTTTCTTCAAACTTCGTTTTTCGAAATGGGACAGTGTAGCAGTGTAGCAGCGTAGCGGCGTGGATGTTCTCAATATGAATTGTCTTTACAATCTTTATGACATAATAATGGGCCTGGATTCGTGGCTTTGAAGCCTGGAGTTTGCAGGCAGGAAAGTGGGATCACAGCGTGCCTGTCACCCTGTTACGGAAGAAGTAAACATTATTTACCAACACTTAAAGCATCCATAAAACGCTTTTTCAGGCCGTTTTCGAGTGTTTTCACTTTCCTTAGCCCAAACTCAGACTTTCATTACTTGAAACTCCGACTTTCAAGAGGGGAAAGTTCCGTTTTGAAGAGGGCCGTTCCTGAGCCCACTCCACCAATGTCCAAATGTAAATATTTTTAGTCAAAACTGAACTTATGCATTTATTCAGTTATTCACTTTTGACATTTATACTTTCGGTTTTTTGCTTTGGTGACACTTTATATATTAAATTATATATATTATTATAACAATATATATAATTTATAAATACCATTCAAATCTCAAAAACATAAATGTCGAAAGTGAATAACTGCATAAGCGAATAACTCCAAAGTAGACACGGTTATTTTTTTCGTGATTTATTTGGTTATCTCCCAAAAAATGCTTAACTTTGCAGTCGTAATCGAAAACTAAAACCAAGCAAGGAAGATGAAACGCATTTTACTATGGCTCGTGGCGGCGATACTGCTGCTGAACACCGTGAACGCCCAGAAGAATGTGGTGTTCACACCGCAATGGACCGCCCAGGCGCAGTTCGTGGGATTCTACGTGGCCAACAATATGGGTTTCTATAAGGATGCAGGACTCGACGTGACGATCAAGCACCCTTCCGCCTCGAAACCGATCATCGACTACCTGATGAGCGGCGAAAGCCAGTTTATCACTCTACAGTTAGTGACGGCTATGACCTTGATGGACAAGGGCTTCAAACTGGTCAACGTGCTGCAGATGTCGCAACAGAACAACCTCCTCATCGTGTCGCGCACACCGCTGAGCAGCCAGGCAGACCTCCGAGGAAAGAAGGTGGGATACTGGCTGTCGGGATTCAGCGAGCTGCCTTTTGCGATGGACAAGAAGTACGGCCTCGGCATCCAATGGATACCGTTCATCTCGAATATCAACCTCTACATCTCCGGGGCCATCGACGCCACGCTGGCCATGAGCTTCAATGAGCTCTTCCAGCTGAGGATGGCAGGACAGCGCATCAAGAAGGAACAGTTGCTGTATATGCGCGACATCGGCTACAATGTGCCTGAAGACGGAGTGTATGTGACGCTCGACTACTATCGGCAGCATCAGGATGAAGTCCAAAAGTTCGCCGAAGCCACCCGCAAGGGCTGGGAGTGGGCCGCGGAGCATCCTGAGGAGGCGCTCGACATGGTGATGGTTACCATGCGGCAGAATGGTGTCGGCGGCAATTTGATAGCCCAGGAATGGATGGAGAAAGAGATTCTGAGCCAGCTGGCCGACAAGGATACGGGCAAGCGCTCGTACAAGCTCGAGCCAAAGGCTGTGGATCTGGCCAACAGCATCCTGCTCGAGAGCGGCATCATCAAGAAAAAAATCACCTATAAGCAGATTGCACAGCCATGAACAAGTCAAAATCAAAGAACAGATCCCTCTCGATGCATGCCAGGCTGACGCTATCGGTCATGCTGACGGTGCTGGCCGTTTTCATCATCATCACCGTCATCATCACTCATGTGACACGAAAGGCCTTCCTCAGCAGCTCGGAGGAGAATGCCAAAAGCAGGATCGAGATCGCCAACCAGCGAATCAACAACGTGCTTGTAGGTGTAGAGGTGGCATTGGACAACATGGTGCCTAAGGTGATGGACAATCTGAACAACCCCGACCAGTACTATGCCACCGTAAGGCAGATACTGGAGCAGAATCCCTCCATTATCGGCTCTGCCATTGCCTTTGAGCCCAACTACTATCCGCAGAAAGGTGAGCAGTTCTCTCCCTACGCCTTCCGGACGGTGAACGACTCGATAAGCACCAAACAGCTGGGGACGGCGGAATACAAGTATCACTTTATGGACTGGTACCAGATTCCCAAGCTACTGAAGAAGAATTATTGGAGCGAGCCCTATTACGACACGGGAGGCGGTGAGCAGATGATGACCACCTACTCGCACCCGATTTACGACCAACAGGGAAACATGATAGCCATCCTCACGGCAGACGTATCGCTGAACTGGCTGACGGAACTGGTGGCAAAGAGCGACATCGACCTGAACAACAGGCTGTTGGGCACGAATGTGGATTCGGCCTCCGTGGTGCTTGACAGAGACTTCCTGTACACTCACGCCTATTCGTTCATCATCGGCCGCGGTGCCAGCTATATCACCCACCCCATGAGCGAGCGCATCCTGAACGACACCTACTTCAACTACTCCTTTGAGACCCAAGACTCTATCGACGCACAGATAGGCTATGATATGGTGGACGGCCTGTCGGGTATGCGGGAGATTCATCGCGACGGCGTCACTTACCTCATCTGCTATGCGCCTATCGAACGAACGGGATGGTCGATGGCCACAGTCATACCTGCCAAAATCATCTATGGAAGTTCAAGGCTGTTCAGCTACCTGGTTTTGCTCATCATGGTGATGGGCCTGGCCGTGCTCTTCCTGATTTGCAATTCAGTTGTGAGCCGCATCACCAGCCCACTGGCACGCTTTGCCGATTCTGCTGACGAGGTGGCGAAGGGCAACCTGGACGCCAAGCTGCCAGATATCAAGACCAAGGACGAGATGGCTCGTCTGAGCCGCTCGTTCTCTTTGATGCAGACCTCCTTGAAGCAGCAGATGGAGGAGCTGAAGCAGTCAACGGCTTCGAAGGCTGCCATCGAGAGTGAGCTGAAGGTGGCCAGCGACATCCAGATGTCGATGCTGCCCAAGATTTTCCCGGCTTATCCCGATCGCGACGATATAGACATCTTCGGACAGCTGACGCCAGCCAAGGCCGTAGGTGGTGACCTCTTCGACTTCTTCATCCGCGATGAGAAGCTGTTCTTCTGCATCGGTGACGTATCGGGAAAAGGTGTGCCTGCAGCCCTGGTGATGGCCGTCACACGCGCACAGTTCCGTACCGTATCAGCCCATGAGTCACAGCCGGAGCGTATCGTCAACAGACTGAACGAGACGATGAGCGAAGGCAACGACTCGAATATGTTCGTGACGCTCTTCGTGGGTGTACTTGATCTGCCGACAGGACGCCTGCGCTTCTGTAATGCTGGTCATGATTATCCGTTACTCATCGGAACAGGCATTGGCATGTTGCCGTGTAAGTCGAACCTGCCCGTCGGCGTGATGGACGATTGGAAATTCGACCAGCAGGAAACGAAAATAGACCCGAACACCACCATCTTCCTCTATACCGACGGACTGACTGAGGCAGAGAACATCAACCACGACCAGTTCGAGGAGGAACGCATCATGGAGGTGGCCCGCGAATCGCTGTCGGCAAACGAGCACGATCCCCATCGGCTCGTGGAGAGGATGACCAATGCCGTAAAGAGCTTTGTCAACGGTGCCGAACAGAGTGACGACCTCACAATGCTTGCCATCCAGTACACCAAGCAACAGCACGATGTACGCTATCAGCGGACTCTGATGATGAACAACGATATCAACCAGCTGCCACAGTTGAATGCATTCATGGATGATGTCTGCAAGGCCATGGGCTTCGACGATGTCGTCACCATGCAGATGAACCTCGCCTTGGAAGAGGCCGTGGTGAATGTAATCAACTACGCCTATCCTGAAGGAACGATTGGCACTGTAAACATTGAGGCTCAGGCAAATGACGTCAGACTGAAGTTCACCATCTCCGACAGCGGCAAATGGTTTGACCCAACGACAGTTCCAACGGCCGACACGACACTCTCTGCAGAGGAGCGCTCCATCGGTGGCCTCGGCATCTTCTTAGTCCGTCAGTTGATGGACAGTGTGAACTACGAACGCATCGGTGGCTTCAACGTGCTGACCCTCCGTAAGAAACTGACATAACTCCCAACATCAACAAACAACAAGCCCGCTCCCTTTTGAGGGGCGGGCTTGCTGCGGTGCGTACGAGATTCGAACTCGTGACCTCCTGCGTGACAGGCAGGCATTCTAACCTACTGAACTAACGCACCAATCACTAAATTTACGCGTTATGAATGAAAAAGAGCGGTGCGTACGAGATTCGAACTCGTGACCTCCTGCGTGACAGGCAGGCATTCTAACCTACTGAACTAACGCACCAAAGAGCTCTGCTATCGGATTAGCGGGTGCAAAGGTATGAATAATTTCCGAATTGGCAAAACATTTTCCGACTTTTTTTATCAACAAGCCAAAAATTCTTCAGAATAGGCGCTGCATGAGCCATGCATCATGGTAATCTTCACCGTCGCAGAGCCAATCAGGCATACGCAAGGATGCTGTAAAGCCTGCCTTGCGGAATAGACAAAGCGAGGCCTCGTTATGTACATCGACATAGGCATAGAGCTGATGGAGGTGAAGCACGCGACGGGCATAGTCGCACAGATGTTGGAGGGCGCTGGTGGCATAGCCTTGACGACGGCACTCGTTAAGAATGATGAGCCCCACCTCTGCCCGACGGTTGGCTGGGTCAAAACTTACGAGGTCTGCGATACCGACAGTCCGTCCTTCCGCATTATCAATCATCAGGCGAGCCTGGCGATCAGCATAGATGTCTGCTGTGGCATGAGCCACATAGTCGTGTAGCAAATAGCGGGAGTAAGGTACATTGGATGTGCCGAAGGCCCAGAGTTCGGCATCGTTCTCAATGCGATAGAGCAAGTCGAGATCTTCGGGCTCTATGGCGCGTAAACTGATCTTTGTCATAGGTGAAGCTTTTTGCGTAGCAGATCGATGAGTGCAATGAAGGCACGGAAATAGATAGCCATCTTCACCGGAACGGAATAGAGGAAGCTCAGGTGGCTATAGTGCTTGCGGAAGAAGATGAGCATGGCTTGGTAGAAGATGTGGACATAGCGGTAGTCGGTCTTCTGGGTAGAACGCCCCTTGAAATGGGTGATCTCATAAGGCAGATACCAGTTCTGCCAGCCGCCCTTGAGCAGGCGGTAAGAGAGATCGATGTCCTCACCATACATGAAGAAGTCCTCATCAAGCAATCCCACTTGATCGAGGGCTTTGCGCCGCAACAAACAGAAGGCTCCACTGATGACATCAATACGCCCGGGCTGGTCCCATGGCAGCCGACTCATGTAATAGCGACGGGTGAATCCGAGCATCTTCAGAGCAGAGACCCATGGCGTGGGCAATGCACGGCGCGACTCAGGAGCAATCGTGCCGTCCTCGTTATGCATCATCACCCCTGCCCCACCCGCCTCGGGATGCTCATCCATGAATTGGAGCACGCCGCGAAGCGTGGACTCAGCAACGACGGTATCGGGATTGAGCAACAGCACATAGTCGGACTGAGACTGACGGATGGCAATGTTGTTGGCACGGGCGAAACCCATATTCTCGTTGTTCTCAACAAGCCGCACCCATGGGTAGTCGCGCTTCAGCACAGCGACGCTGTCGTCTTGCGAACAATTGTCTACTACCCACACCTCTCCCTCAATACCTTCAAGGGCCTTGCTGACACTCTGGAGACACAGCTCCAGATAGCTGCGCACATTGTAACTGACAATGACGATACTGAGCTTCATGATTCCTCAGTGGTTTCAGCCAGGCAACGGCTCAGGGAAGGGAAGACGAACGGCAGGCAGAGCAAGAGTATAATGCCAAGGTAGCCGAACGTGGTGTTCATATATATATAATATAATAAGGTGTTGATCACCATCGGCACCTGGAGTATGAGCAGACGAGTCATACCCCATTTCCACATGGCCGGCTCTTTACGACTGACAAGGTCACGGTGGATGGCCTGGAACTTGAACAGTCGCAGTCCCAGAAAGGCCGCACCGAGGGAAAGGATCTCCATCAATGCCGTGAGGACGAACTCCGACTGCTTGTCGGCAGCCATCACGCCTACCGGCAGCTCACCCGTCTCGAATAGGACGATGATGACCAGAGCCATCACTATCTGTACGATGTAGAACACCATGAGTTGTTTGCTTACTTTCTTCATATCATTTATCTTCAAATAGTGTACGATTCAAAATAGAACGGCCAAGTGTGACCTCATCCGTGTACTCCAGTTCGTTGCCAATGGCCACGCCACGAGCAATGACACTCACCTTGACGCCGGTAGGGGCGAGCTTTCGGTAAAGGTAGAAGTTGGTGGTGTCGCCCTCCATCGTCGGACTGAGTGCAAGAATGACCTCCTTGACATTTCCCTCGGCCACACGCTCCACAAGCGACTCGACCTCAATGTCAGAGGGACCAATGCCGTCCATGGGAGAGATGATGCCGCCGAGCACGTGGTAGAGTCCGAGAAACTGCTGGGTGTTCTCGATGGCCATGACGTCCTGGATGTTCTCGACAACGCAGACCGTCGAGGCATCACGGCGCGGATTGGCACAGATGGGACAGATGTCGCTGTCGCTGATGTTATGACAAACGTGACAGTATTTCACCTCTTGCTTCAGTCGGCTCACAGCATCGGCAAACCGTTCCACATCGGCATTGTCCTGACGGAGCATCCAAAGTACAAGGCGCAGAGCTGTCTTGCGGCCAATGCCTGGCAGACGGGAGAACTCCGTGACGGCACGCTCTAACAGTTGGGAAGGGTATTGCTGGGAAATCATTTCTTTTGTTTATAGTTTATTGTTTATAGTTTATAGTTGATTACTTCTCGATTTCACTAAGTTCAAGCCACCGCATGGATTTCTCGTCGAGTTCATCCTTCAACAATGGCAGACGCTTGCTCTTCTCGGTCAGTTCTTCAATGGAAAGAGTACCACTGCATAGGGCATCCTCCAGCGACCTCTGTTCAGCCTCAAGGGCAGCGATATCATGTTCCAATTGTTCAAACTCGCGCTTTTCCTTGTAGGTCATCTTCCTTTTCGAGGAGTTGGTACTATTCGAGGATGAAGGCGTGTGGGGTGCGGTGTTAGATATGTCTGAGGCAGAAGCCTTCTTTTCAGATCTATTGGAATCATCACTCCATACACCTCCCTCCATACTCTTTGAGAAATCACGATACTGTGTATAATTACCAGGGAAATCCTTGATTTCTCCGTCACCACGGAAGACGAGCAGATGGTCTACGACTTTGTCCATGAAATAACGGTCGTGGCTGACAACGATGACACAACCTGGAAAGTCCTGCAGATACTCCTCAAGGATCTGTAGAGTGACAATGTCGAGGTCGTTGGTGGGCTCATCGAGTACGAGGAAATTGGGATTCCTCATCAGCACGGTGCAAAGATAGAGCTTACGCCGCTCGCCTCCGCTGAGCTTATAGACATAGTTGTGTTGCTGCTCGGGTGTGAAGAGAAAATGCTGCAAGAACTGTGAGGCTGTAAGATGCCTACCACCGCCCATATCGATATACTCGGCAATATCCTTCACTACGTCAATGACTTTCTGCTGCAGGTCGAACTGCAAGCCTTCTTGGGAGAAATAGCCGAAGCGTACGGTATCGCCGATGTCAAAACGCCCACTGTCTGGTGGCACTTGTCCGAGCAGCATTTTGATAAAGGTACTCTTTCCTGTACCGTTATTGCCCACGATACCCATTTTCTCGAAACGGGAGAAATTGTAGTAGAAATCTTTCAGGATAACTTTATCATCAAAAGCCTTCGATACATACTGACACTCAAAGATCTTTGAGCCAATATAGACGTTGCGTGACTTGAGGCGCACCTGCCGTTCCTCTATGCGCTGCTTGGCGACCTTCTCCAGTTCATAGAAAGCCTCCTCACGGTAACGAGCCTTATGTCCACGGGCTTGTGGCATACGTCGCATCCACTCCAACTCCGTACGGTAAAGGTTGTTGGCACGGGCAATCTCAGCCTTGCGGTTGTCGATACGCTCCTGACGCTTCTCGAGGTAGTAACTGTAGTTACCACGATATGTATAGATGGTCTGGTCGTCGAGTTCAAGGATAATGGAACAGACACGATCAAGGAAGTAACGGTCATGGGTGACCATCAGCAATGTCTTGTTGCCGCGATTGAGAAATCCCTCGAGCCACTCAATCATCTCGAGGTCGAGATGGTTCGTAGGCTCGTCAAGAATCAGCAGGTCTGGTTCGGTGATGAGTACATTTGCCAAAGCCACACGCTTCTGCTGACCACCACTGAGCTGGCCCATAGGCTGCTGCAGGTCACGGATCTTCAACTGCGTGAGAATCTGTTTGGCTTTCAACACACGTTCCTCGTCGCCCTTATGATTGAAACATGCATCAAGGACACTCTCCTGCGGATCGAAGGCTGGCGACTGCTCAAGCATACCGACTCTCAGGTCACGACGGAAGATGATCTCACCGTTGTCGTAGCCCTCCACACCAGAGAGAATCGAAAGCAGAGTCGACTTTCCAGTACCATTCTTTGCTATCAGTCCCACCTTCTGCCCTTCGGCTATGGAGAAACTGATGTCGCGGAACAATACGAGCGAACCAAACGACTTCGTCAGCTGTTGTACATCAAGATAAGGAGTGTCCTTTGCCATTCTCTTTTTGTTTATGGTTTACAATTCATTTCACTTCCTTGTTTATTTGTTCAATGTAATCCAGCACCTCGTCTCGGCCTTTACGTTTCTCAGCCGAGGTGATAAACATAGGAGGCAGTTCTTCCCATGTCTCAAGCAGCACTTTCTTATAGGCTTCTACACTGGCAGAGACCTTTGGCACAGACAGTTTGTCGGCTTTGGTAAACACAATGGAAAAGGGTATGGAAGACAGTCCAAGCCACTCCATGAAATCCAGGTCGATCTTCTGGGCTTCCAACCGGATATCAACCAACACGAACACGTTTACGAGTTGCTCACGTTGCAGGATATAACCACGAATCATCTGGTCAAGCTTCTCTATCTCCTTCTTCGACCGCTTCGCATAGCCATAGCCTGGAAGGTCGACAAGATACCATTCGTTATTGATGATGAAATGATTGATCAACAAAGTCTTTCCCGGAGTGGCAGAGGTCTTCGCCAGCCGTTTGTTGTTGGTAAGCATGTTGATAAGGCTCGACTTTCCCACATTCGACCTCCCAATAAACGCATATTCGGGTTTATTGTCGGCAGGACACATTGACACCATCGGTGCACTAAGAGTGAATTCTGCTTTCTTAATCTCCATAATCAAACTATTTTGGGTGCAAAATTACAATTTTTTTTTGAAAGTCTTGGGTATTTCAGAAATAATCCGTAACTTTGCAGCGTTTTTCAGAATTGTGCTTACGTCCGTCAAGCACTTTCCTAATCTCAATTCAAATTCCACACCGAATTTACACCTTTATAGTATTATGTATACAAAAGAACAATTAGAAGCCATGGAGATACCCGAGCTGATGGGTATAGCCAACGAATTGGGCGTCGAAGTCTCTCCGAACAGTGAACTGTCGGACGTCATTTATGCCATTATCGACAAGGCAGCTGAGAGCGCTGCTTCTGAGGGTGGCGAGACGACGAAGAGGAAACGGACACGCATCACCAAGAAAGATACGAACAAAGTATATACCGTCAAAGGCTCGGACGGTGAGAACCTTGACACAAAGACCAACCGTAAGAAAGTCCGTGAGACACCATCGCTGTTCAACGACCTTCCGCTGCCACATGCAGAAGAGCCCGCTGAAGCAGAGGCGAAGGAAGCACCCGTTGTAGAGGAGGCTCCCAAGCGCCGTGGCCGTAAGACGAAAGCCGAGAAGGCTGCAGAGGAAGCAGCCAAAGCTGCAGAAGCTGCCAAAATTGCTGAAGAGGCTAATAAAGCAGAGGTAGGTGAGGTACCTGAGGCCGCAGCAATGGAAGATATCGTTCCCGAGGCAGCTGATTTCATTCCTGAGGGTGACGTCGACACTGCCGATGCAGTACAGAAACTGCGTGAGAAAATGGCCAACCGCCAGGAAGAGGTGGACACAGACGGCGTCGACGAAAATGGTGTCTGGACAGGCGACCCAGGAGACGGAACCGATTTCATCACCATGGTCGACATACCCATCGAGGACAATGGTGCCATCCCTACCCTTGACATGTTTGACCGTCCCATCACCAATCAGATTCAAAGTCAGGAACCTGTCTACACCGCAAAGGAGGTTGCTCATTCGAAATACGATTTTGCCGACATCATCACTGCCAATGGAGTCTTGGAGTGTCTGTCTGACGGTTATGGATTCCTACGCAGTTCGGACTACAACTACCTCTCCTCACCCGATGACGTGTATGTATCGCCACAACAAATCAAGAAGTACAGTCTGAAGACGGGTGATGTCGTGGAGTGTACCGTCCGTCCGCCTCATGAGAACGAGAAATACTTCGCCTTGTGCGATGTGAAGTATATTAATGGGCGTGATCCACAGGAGGTGCGCGACAGAGTCTCATTCGAGCACCTTACCCCTCTCTTCCCCGAGGAGAAGTTCACCCTCTGCGGTGACAAGGCCACCACGAATCCCAGCGTACGCATCGTAGACTTGTTCTCTCCCATCGGTAAAGGACAGCGAGCACTCATCGTGGCACAGCCCAAGACCGGTAAGACTGTACTGATGAAGGATATCGCCAATGCCATTGCCGCCAACCATCCAGAGGCCTACATCATGATGTTGCTCATCGACGAGCGCCCTGAGGAGGTAACCGATATGTCACGCACCGTCAATGCCGAGGTTATCGCCTCTACCTTCGACGAGCCTGCCGACCGTCACGTGAAGATTGCAGGCATCGTGCTCGAGAAGGCCAAGCGAATGGTAGAATGCGGCCACGACGTGGTGATATTCCTCGACTCCATCACCCGTCTGGCACGTGCCTACAACACCTCACAGCCGGCATCAGGAAAGGTGCTCACCGGTGGTGTCGATGCCAATGCCCTACAGAAGCCCAAGCGCTTCTTCGGAGCTGCCCGAAACATTGAGGGTGGCGGTTCGCTCACCATCATTGCTACCGCACTCGTTGACACTGGTTCGAAGATGGACGAAGTGATTTTCGAGGAATTCAAGGGAACTGGTAACTCCGAGATACAGCTGAACCGCTCGCTCTCGAACAAGCGAATCTTCCCCGCCATCGACCTGGTGCTCTCTTCGACACGCCGTGACGACCTGCTCCATGACGAGACAACCCTCAACCGCATGTGGATCATGCGCAAGTACATAGCCGAGATGAACCCCGTGGAGGCCATGAACGCTATCCGCGACCGTCTCATCATGACCCACGACAACGAGGAGTTCCTCATGTCGATGAACGGATAAAGAGAAATAAGAATAATTCCGAATATGAACAGATAGGACCAAATCCTATCTGTTTTTGTTTCTAATAAACCAACTATGAATAAACTGGTAGACACCCAAGGCTGCCACCACGAGCAGTAGAGCCGTAACCAACACCTCGTGTGTACGTCCATTGAAGAAAACAAGACCAAGCCCGAGACCTACAGAGATGCCGCTCTCCCAACCCAGCATGAACGTGCTCTGCGACGTTCCACGCTTACAGTGACGGCTCAATTTGATGAAAAAAAGCAGAAAGCGCGATCCTATCAGACCCATGCCAAGACCTATGAACAAAGGAGCCGCATAACCAACCACAGGCATAGTGCTACGCGTAATCAACATCAGTAGTGCAGCACCTATAAGAAATAGACCTGACACCACCTCACTTTTCAATTCTGCATCACGGAATACAAAGTGCCAGCACAGAATGGCCAAAAGGAGTCCTGCCAATATCATCGCAAAGAACAACTCGGATAGAGGGAGAGACAGCAGCAGGCCAAAGGCCAAAGTAATCAGCAACAGGTTCAGCATCAGCGGGAATCCGTGAGGCAGGAAAAAACGGTCGAGACTGGCCAAAGTGATATCGTCTTCAGGAGATCGGAAGGGAAACTTCACCATCAGCACCAGCACCATACTGGCAACAGAACAAGCGGCAGCCGTCAGAAAGACCGTTCCATAATCGGCATAGCGCAGTAACAGCAATCCTGCCACAGGACCTATGGCAAGAGCCAGACGCCCGAACCATGCCGAAGCGTAATTGGCTTCTGTGCGCTGAAAGCTTTCACAGGTGTCAATAATCAACGTACTGCATAGCACCATCTGCGACAGTCCAAAGGCGGCACCCATAGCGAAGCGCAGCAATAGCAGCAACGACCAGTCGGCAAACTGATACCGCAAGCTGTCGAGATAATACAACACCAGCATCAGCGCCGCCAGAACAGCCATCGAGACGATACATACCAGATTACGACGGTAGTATTGGATGAGAAAGTTCACGAATGCGCCAAGTGAGAAGAGCCCTACCCCATAAACACCCATCACCAGACCAGCCTCCGTAGAATGGAGGTTCTGGTCAGCCATCAGCCATCGAGGCAACGTCGGCAGAAGCATGCAAGTCGACATCGACAGCAGGAACTCGGAAATGGCCAAGAGCCAGAACTCATACTGCCACAGGCGGATATGTACTGATGCATTCTGGGCGTTCATGGTTTCAGAGGTTGAGTAGTCTTGCACGTACTGCATAGCAAGGACTGCAGACTGTCGTATGCCAGATGCACATAGTCTGTCGCCTGATAATCCGAGAACGGGGCGATGGCTTCTGCAGAGTTGGTTGTTGCCATTCCTACAACAACCATTCCTGCAGCTTTTCCAGCTCTAAGGCCATTGAAGCTATCCTCAAACACAATACACTCATCATTCTGTGCGCCAAGCTTTTGCGCTGCTTTTAAGTAGCAATCAGGATCAGGTTTGCTATGGTCAAAATCCTCGGAGGTAAGGATTGCATCAAACAGTGACTGGAAGGTTGGCTGGTGACGGTACACACTCTCCATCTTAGGGATATTGGAACTGGTCACTACAGCAGTCTTCACCCCATGGGCATGCAACGAAGCAATAAGCGACTCAAAACCTGAGATGAAGTCGTAATGCATCTGCTGCTCATAGTCGTTCAGCCTACAGGTAATACTATCGCGCTCCGACTGTAAAGGACCGTTGAACCAACGATCATAGATTTGTGTCAGCGTTTGTCCCTTTATCTCATGCTCCAGTCCGGGATGCTCAGGATGGTACTGCCGGCAGATACTTCCCCAGAATACAGTATATTGTGGTTCTGTGTCAAAGACGACACCGTCGAGGTCGAAAAGTGCCGCCTTAAAGATTCTCTGTTCCATAAGAGTTCAAATTTGGCTGCAAAATTAATGTTTTTCCTTGAGAAATTTGTTCTTTTCCGAATTTAAGTGTAAATTTGCACAGGAATTCATGATTTATGAAAATGTATCAGCATAAAATTGCCATCTTAACCATTGCTTTACTGGTCTGCGCCTGTGAAGAGAAAGAAAAGTCCGTTACGTTTGAAACCGTCACTGCCGAGAAGACCGTAGCCCTCTCCAACGACTCTGTACCTCCCACTTGTAGTGTGACCATCCGTTTGGAGCAGGCTACCCAAGAGAGTGGACGTGCAGGAGAGATTATCAACTCGACGGTCTCCAGCCACCTCTTCAACCGTGGTGACGATGGCATGCAGGAAGCGGCACAGGCGTTTGCCGATGAATATACCCAGAACTATATCAGGAACCTGAAGGCACTCTACAACGCGGAGAGAGCAGACTCATCAAAGCGTGTCTGGTATAATTACCATTATATCATCACTTCCAGAACTCAAGCCGGCAGCAAGGGGACACTGGTCTACCTGACCGACATCAACTACCGTGAAGGCGGCCCCCATGCTGTCAGCCAGCAGGTCATCATGAACTTTGAGGAAAAGACAGGCCGGTTGTTGAGCCTTGCAGACATCTTCGTCGACGGATATGAGTCACAACTGAAGGCTCTCCTCCTAGATGCTCTTAAGGAAAAGACTGGTCTGACTACCAATCAGGCTCTCCACAATCAAGGGTATCTTCGTTCGATGGAGATCTACGTACCGGAGAACTTCATCCTCTCCGATACTGCCATCACCTTCGTATACAACCCTGACGAGATTGCCCCCTACTCCCTCGGCAGCATTGAGCTTACCATCGGCATGCCAGCCCTTGAGAAACTTCTGAAAACATCCTTTGAACATTGATTCCCATGCCAGCAGACATCATCCTCAAATACTTCCCCGACCTCACCGCCCGTCAGCAAGAGCAGATAGAGGCACTTGACGCACTTTACCACGAATGGAATGCGAAAATCAACGTCATATCCCGCAAGGACATCGACCAGCTCTATGAGCACCATGTACTTCACTCCCTCGCCATAGCCAAAGTCATCCGTTTCCGTCCTGGCACCCGTATTCTCGACTTCGGTACAGGAGGAGGCTTCCCAGGCATCCCCCTCGCCATACTCTTCCCTGACTGCGAGTTCCAGCTTATCGACGGCACAGGCAAGAAGATTCGTGTGGCACAGGAGGTGAGCCAAGCCATCGGCCTCAGCAACTGCCATCCCAAGCACTTGAGGGGTGAGGACGAGAAAGGGCAATATGATTTCGTGGTCAGCCGTGCGGTCATGCCCCTTCCCGACCTCGTGAAGATCGTCCGCAAGAACATCATCCGCCAACAGCGAGGCGCAAAGGCCAATGCAGTAGCCAACGCCCTGCCCAACGGCATCCTGTGCCTCAAGGGCGGCAGTCTGCAGGCCGAGACGAATCCCTTCCGTCATATCGTCGAAACAACTGAGATCAGCACTTTCTTCCATGAAGAGTGGTTCCGTAATAAATATGTGATATACCTACCATTATGATTACCATCAAGACCTTCCCCTTCAACCTCCTTCAGGAGAACACCTACGTCGTCAGCGACGAGACGCTCGACTGTGTCATCATCGACTGCGGTGCCTACTACGACGATGAGCGCAAGGCCATCACCGACTATATCAGCAACGAAGGACTGACCCCCCGCCACCTCCTTGCCACCCACGGCCATTGGGATCATAACCTCGGCATCGACACCATTTATCAGGCTTACGGTCTACAAGTGGAGGCAGCCAAGGAAGATGAGTTCATCATCACCGATATACCTCGCAACTTCCAGAGCATCATCGGAGCCCCTCTCCGCAGGCAATATCCTCCTGTGGGGCGATATTTCGAACCCGACGAGATCATCCGCTTCGGCAACCATTCCCTACAGGTGCTTAAGACACCAGGCCACTCGCCCGGCAGCGTCGTCTTTTACTGCGCTGAAGAGAGCACCGCCTTCACAGGCGACACGCTCTTCCGTATGAGTGTAGGCCGCACCGACTTCGAGGGCGGAAGCTATACCGACTTAATGAGTAGTCTGGCCAACGTCTTGGCAAAGCTGCCAGCTGAAACTGTTATCCTGCCAGGCCACGGGCCGCAGTCCACCATCGGCTACGAACTGCGATACAACCCATACCTGAATTCATAACAGTTCTTGGCGCTTCTATTATTGTAATTTGACGATGGCATAAGAAGTGGCGGGCATGTGGACAGTCATGTCGCCACTCTTTTTGTTATGTTCAATTTTAAAGTTATCGCCTGCCAAGAGTCTGGTTTTCTTGAATCTTACATTAATATTAAATGTAGCCTCAGAAGCTTCTGCCTTGGGGTTAAGCATCACCAGCACCACGTCCTTATCTGCCGCACGAGCATAGACAAAGGGATAAGGCGACTTAGTGGAATCAGCAGCTGAGGGGTAAATGGGCACGAACTCGGCATAGTTGGCAAGAGCGGGCTCGCTGTGGCGGAGGGCAATGAGCCTTCTAGTCTTGTTGAGCAGCGAGTTGGGGTTCTTTTCCTGTGCCGCCACGTTGGGAGCATCGGGTGCAGGATCCACAGGCAGATAGAGTTTGTCAGCACTACTCGTAGAGAAACCGAGGTTCTTGCCGTTGCTCCATTGCATCGGTGTTCGTGCTCCGTTGCGAGGCTGATAGGCTCCCTCCACCTGTGGCCAGCTGGTAGGCAGCTGCCGCATACCTATCTCATTACCGTAATAGAGGAAAGGCACACCAGGCATCGTGAAGCCGAAAGCATAGATGATCTCCAGCTCCTTGTCAGAGCGGCGGTTTCCCAGACGGGCATTGTCGTGATTGCCCATCGGCAGGCTGATGTAGCCCTTCCCGACGGTCTTCTGATACTGGTCCATATAACTCCTCAGGAAAGCCTTGATATCTCCCTTGCCCTCAGCATCGAAATAACTGTGCCCTCGGCTCACACCGTTGAGTATACGCCAGTCTTCTTTCTGAAACAGGTCGTTGTAGCCGTTGAACCAATGGAAGAAATCAACATGGAAACAGTTGTCGAGCGCATCAGCAGGGTATGACCATTCTGCCACCATGAATCCGTGAGGATATTCCTTTTCCAGAAGCTGACGAATCTCACGCCAGAAGAGCTTGGTCTCGTTCTCGTTAGTGTTGAAGAACTGCTCATTGCCCCTCACTCGACGGGTCTTCACCAATGCCCCAGCCATATCGGCACGGAAGCCGTCGGCCCCCATGTCCATCCAGAAGCGCAGCACATTCTTCAAGTCCTCACGCATGGCCATCACGTCAGGATGATTCGTAGGCAACTGCCATTTCTGCTCGGGATCGGGGTTGGCGAAACCGAAGTTTAGTGCAGGCTGACACCAGTAGAAGTTGCGCATGAACTGTCCGTTGCGCTGGCCGTAACCCTTTACGAACTGCCCCGCAAACTCATGTGGAGGATCCACCCAGTTGGTCTCTGTCCAGATATAATAGTTCGAATATTTGTTCTTCTCCTGCTTTTGCGACGCCACGAACCAAGGATGGTCGATGGCGGTATAGCTGATAACATAGTCGAAGATGACACGCATACCCCGTTTATGAGCCTCCTCAAAGAGTCGTTTGGCGTCGTCATTAGTACCGTAGCGAGGGGCTATCTTGTAATAGTCGCGGATATCATAGCCCGCATCGTTGAAGGGCGAATCGAAGAAAGGGTTGAACCAGATGGCATCCACCCCGAGGCTCTTCACGTAGTCAAGTTTGCTGATAATGCCCTGCAAGTCGCCGATGCCGTCACCGTCGGAGTCGCAGAACGTCTGCGGATAAATCTGGTAAAATACTGCGTTCTTGGCCCAATCCGGCATTTCCGGGACGGCATACTTTCCCGTGATGGTCTGCGCCGGCGCAGAAAGGACGCAGGCAGCCAGCCACGCTGATAATAACGTTTTCCTCATATATAAAGCCTTTTAGTTTGTAATGATAGCAAAATCTCTGCTCTTATTATTGATGGTAGCAGTTGCAAAAGTACGAAAAAATCCGGAAACGAACAAGGAAAGGAGCAAAAAATGTATTGGAACGAGTCGTGGAAGTCGCCCCAATGACAGTAAAGAAAGAGTGCGAACGCCGTTTCAAGAGACTGGCTACTCGGAGGGAGGTGGCAGCAGTCTCAGAAGAACCTGGCAGGTGGGAGGGACTTTCAAGGCACTAAACTACCGTTCGCCTATAGCCAAACAACCGTACGGCTACAGCCAAACGACCGTTCGCCTATAGCCAAACGCGAAGGCAACTTTTTCGAAGGGCTGAAAGATATTACAGGGGAATAAAAACCGAAATCAGAGTCGCCTGATGCGAATGCGGTACTTGTCAGTCAGTAAGACCTGCATCACCCTCGGCAAGGCGACAGGCGACGAGGCGGCCATTGAGATGGCCACATGACCCATCGTGCGGCGGAGGTTGATTTCAACGCAGGGATGAATCAGAAAACCATGACCTTCAGGCTTGGACAAAATCATCATGTCTACCCCGAATGGACCTGTATAACGAGAGCCGATAACTTCGCCCAAAGCAGTCGTAACCTTATCTTGAATAGAGCAAAGGTATTCATCTGGCACGTAACGATTTATCATCTCTTGCTTTTCTTCTTCAGAAGCAATGACATTACCCGTATACGCCCCGTTGTTGGTATCGAAGAGAGAGAGCCCCAGATATTGTATCCGGCCGTCGGAAAGAGCCTCAAACTCCATGCCGAAATCCTTGACCTTTGGATAGAACGGCTCTACCATCACAGACCCCTGGCGGGAGATGACATTGCGAAGCCAGCCGCGATGGTAATCAGAGAGTTCACCGCCAATAAAGCGAACCCCTCGACCACTACTGCTCCACGGGGCCTTGACCACCAGGCGAGGACACTCTGCCAGACGTTGTTCTATGGCTTCGACAGTCGAAACCTCAACAGGCGCCTCCCACCCCAGCCGCCTTAACACCTCGGCAGCATGGCGACGATGGGAGCAGTCGCGCACAGCGGCTATCGTGGCCTCATCGGCACAGGCATCAGGACTGACACCATAGCGGATGAGGGCGGCGCGCAAAGCCAAATCCCAACCCCAAGGCTCCACGCGACTAATCGGAAGACGGCCTAACTGTGATTTGTCGACAAACCGTCCTTGCCCCCCTCCTACTCTCGCCTTCAAGCGACCATAAGACCTCCGGGCTTGCTCCACATGCTCCACCAGCACGCAGTCGTCCTCTCCGGCCCATAGAGCAGGCAGATAACCAAGGTCGGCTCTCAGCTGTCGGCCTGCATGAGGAGCGGTGAAATTACTCAGTCCTGATGCCAAGGCGAGGTCGTGTTCTGGGTTAAATATATGCAGTATCATTACTTTTTTGCCACAAAGGTAGCACTTTTTCTCTTTATTTCGCCATTTTATTTGGTAATCTCACATTTTTACTTTATTTTTGCACAAAAATAACTAATTAATAAGAAATATGCCAATTAAAATTCTCAGTGTTGACGACGAAAGTGATCTGGAATTGCTGCTGACACAGTATTTCAGACGACAGATAAGGAAAGGCGAATATGATTTCAGATTTGCGCACAACGGCCTGGAAGCGCTGACGATGCTGCTGAGAGAAAAGGACTACGATATTATCCTGAGCGATATCAACATGCCGGAGATGGACGGGCTGACGCTGCTGACCAAGGTGAACGAGATGCAGAACCCTGCCCTGAAGTGCATCATGGTGTCGGCTTACGGAGATATGGGAAATATCCGACAGGCGATGAACAACGGCGCCTTCGACTTCGCTACCAAGCCGATAGACCTGGATGACCTGAGCATGACCATCGAGAAGGCTGTTGAACATATCCATTACATCAAGCGGATGCAGAAAGAGCACAACGAGCTCGAGGGAATCAAGGGCGATCTGGCCGTGGCCCGGGAGATACAGCAGGCAATCCTGCCACGCATCTTCCCGCCATTCCCCGAGAATGCCAGCCAGATGGACCTCGCCGCACAGATGACGGCGGCGAAGGACGTTGGCGGCGACTTCTACGATTTCTTCCGCATCGACGACGACAGGATCGGTTTCGTGATTGCAGACGTGAGCGGAAAGGGTGTGCCGGCTGCCATCTTCATGGCCGTGAGCCGAACACTCATCAGAGCCACAGGCATCAAAGGAGCCAGCGCTTCAGAGTGCATCACCTACTCAAACAACCTGCTGTCCAAAGAGTCGGTGAACTATATGTTCGTCACCCTGTTCTACGGCATCTTCAACATCCGAACAGGCGAGGTAACCTATACCAATGGAGGGCACAACCCTCCCTATCTGTTGAAGGCAGACGGCAGTATAGAGCAACTACCGCTGTCGAAGGACATCGTTGTAGGCGCCATCGACAATTACACGTTTACGGAATGCAAATTTCAGATGGAACACGGCGATACGCTGCTGCTATACACAGACGGAGTGACGGAAGCCGTCGACCCGGAATATAACGAATATGGTGAAGAGAGGCTGGGGATTCTGCTCAAGCAATGCGCCAAACTCAGCTGTCAGGAGATCATCAATGCTGTCAAGGCCGACGTGAAGGGCTTCACCAAAGAAGCAGAGCAGAGCGATGACATCACTCTACTGGCACTCAAACGATTTTAGGCAACGGTGAACAAAAAGTGGACAACGGTGATCGGCGGAGCGGCTCTGGCGGCAATAGCAATGACTGGGGCAGGCTTGGCTTGGCGGCAAACCCTACGGGTGGCAGAACTGGAATCACAGTTGTCTGAGCTCAGACGCCAGGAGAAAAGATCCACCATCCTTCGCAGCGTCAGTAGCCAGTTAGAGGAAGTGGCCTACGAACAGAAGGCCATCAGCGACGAACAGCGGGAAGAGGCACTACGCCAGACCCGTCTGGCCAACGAGATGAGAGAACGCTCCGAAAAGGAGCGCATGAATGCCGTCATTGCCCAGCAAAGCGCTCTCGCCTCTGAACAGAAGGCAATCGAGGCTTACGACCTCGCAGAGCAGCAGAGGCAATTGGCTGAACTTCAGCGGGTAAAGGCCGAATTATCGAAACGGATAGCCGACACATTGAGCTATATTGCTCTGGGACGCTCACTGGGATCGCTCGCCATGCTACAATGGGATTCGGGAAACCGTGACGAGGCCCGCCTACTGAGCTATGCAGCCTACCACTACACTCAGAATTACCACGGCAACATCTACTACCCATCAGTCTATCAATCGCTCTCACTTTGCAGTCAGAGCATACACAACTGGACAGACCATGACGGCGTGGTGATGGATATCGACTTCTCAACGGTCAATCCACAGCAGCTGGTATCGATAAGCAACTATGGCGAGGTGAGTATCCATGAGAAGGACAGCGAACGACTGAAGTCACATTCTTTGATCAAGGACAGCCGCTATGACTTCCGCAGCAGCTATATCCGTCCGAAATCTGGCGACATCTATGCTGTCGACCGTAACGGACACATATTTATTTATAACAATGGAAAAGGAGGTATGATTATCCCGATAAAAGGTGTCACACATCCCTTTGCGATAGAGAATTTCAAGGACAACCGCCATCTGCTGATTGTGGGAGAAGACGGTCTTGCAGTCATGGACATGGACACGAACACCATCACCGACGAGAGGAAACTTAACTTCAGGCCCATCTATGTAAACCGTTATGACTACAGTCCCATTATCTTCGACAACAAGGGGAAGATGCACATCGTCAGGAGCGCAGACAAGATAGAGACGAAGAAGGTACCCGTGGTGGGACAAGTCACAGCTTTCGCCAGCTCGAAGAACCAACACTACGAGGTGTATGGTATGGAGAATGGAACCATTTTCCTGATTGACGGAAAGAACACTATACACCGACTGACTGGTCACCGTTCACGCATTTCCAAGCTTAAAACCAACGGCCCTCGCCTCTATTCGTCAAGCTATGACGGTACGGTGAACCTCTGGATGACCAACAGCGAGAAGATGGAGCCCATGACATTGCTATCGGTAAACAACTGGATTATAAATTTCACCTTCGACAACTCGAAGAACTACCTCTGGGTGTGTGACCAGCGAGGTACTTTGTCGGAGGCGCTCATCTCCGTCAAGATGATGGCCGACCTAGTCAACAAGAATCTGACAAGAGAGTTCTCCGATGAGGAATGGAACTACTACATAGGCAAGAACATCCCGAAGGAAAAGATGAGAAAGTAAACGGCAAACTATAAGGATCAAAGGATGAAGAATTGTAAGATGATAAAGGCAAGGAGCTGGGTGACAGGAGTTCTACTCTTTCACCTCTTCACCTTTATACCTTCATCAGTTGTGGCCCAGGGCATCCCTCAAATTAAAATCTTCACCGCAAAAGACTATCACGCTCACAACTTCAACTTTGATATCAATAACGGTATCGGCGGAACTGTATTCGTCGCCAATTTCGAAGGACTACTCTATTACGACCATGTCAAGTGGCACACTATCCATACCCCGGGGTATACTCGTGTTACAGTAGTATACCGAGACCCCAATGACTCAATTTGGCTTGGTGGCCTCAATTATTTAGGTAAGATTAGGTATCAGTCAAATGGCATGCCCTATCTCCACCGTGTGGGAAGGCCTGATGCCTTTCGTGGGGATGTTGAGGAGATTACAGATTATCAGGGACAGATATACTTTGCCACCAACCACGGGATGGTGTTTCAAGTTGACGGCGAGAAGTTTATTGTCAAAAGACAATCCAACAATGAGAATAACGATCTTGGAATCTTCGACATCGTGAACCTCAACGCTATAATTGAGGGTAAAACCGACTATCTGCGTACAGACACAACGCAGGTTGAGCCGTTAGACAATGGTCTGCATGTTGTCGTCAAGAAAGACAATGGACTCATCATAGCCGATAGTGACTTGCGGGAACTCTATTCGGTCGACGAGAGTAACGGTCTCTGCTCGAATTCCGTCGCATGGGTGGACTACGATCAAAGGGGAAATCTTTGGGGCGTCACCGAAAACGGAGTCTTCTCCATGACAGTGCCCTCGGCCTTTAGCTATTTCACCAGCCATGAGGGACTGAATGGCGAGGTGCTTTGCATCATGGAGTTTGCCGGTAAGCTATATGTAGGTACCAACGGCGGGCTCTTCCAGCTCAACGGCAGGACTTTCTCCCGTGTGGCGGGCATCAGCCATGCTTGCTGGGCGATGGCCGTAACAACACAGGGGCTAATGACTGCCACAAGTAATGGCATATATCTGATTCTGCCCCACGGCAACATGAGGCATCTCTCTACTGGTGCTGCCCTCTCTTTGATGCCCAACGGTCATGAAGTCTATAGCGGTGAGATGGACGGTGTGTATCTGACAAATCAAGCTACCGGCAGTCGTACGAAGGTGTGTAACCTGGAGAAAGTGTCCAAAATATACATCGACAATCACGACACTGTCTGGCTACAGAGCATCCTTGGCGAAGTGTGGTGCAAGAAGACCGGTGACAGCCAGTTCAAGCCATATAAGGAAGGGTTGTCGGCAGAGTCTATAGCCACTGTCGTTAAGTTGAACAGCAGAATTGTGGTTGTCGATTCCGAGAGCGATAGTCCCTTCCCCTACCCCCGCTATTCCTATACAGACCCTCAAGGCGTAACATGGCTTACCAATTCCGAAGGCACAGGACTCTACCGTTGGAAGAATGGCAAGCGACTCGACGATATGACTCCACTGCTACATTCCATCAGCAGCATGAAGATACGGGCAATTATGGCCAAGGGGCATGAAGTATGGATAGGCGGTGACCAGGGACTGACCGTTATCAACACCGACATGCAGGATCCCGCCCTTCGAGAACCGCCACAGTTATTGATCCGTTCAGTCATACTCGACGGCGACAGTATACTTTGGGGTGGGTTTGGCACAATGCCCGAGGAATTCCCGGCATTAAACAGCCACGACCGCAACCTGCTTTTCACCTTTTCGCTCGACTATACGCCAATGGAAGGAAAAAACCTCTATCGCTACCGTCTCGACAATGGTACATGGAGTGCCTGGGCTGGCGATCAGGACGCCGAGTACTTAAACCTGGACTATGGTTCCCACACCTTCGAAGTGCAGGGCATCGATCCTTTCGGACGAGAAACAGCGGTTACTGCTGTCAATTTCTCCGTGGATTATCCTTTCTATCTACGATGGTATATGGTCATCATCTATCTGTTGTTGATAGCATTCCTCATCTATACCATCATGCGGCTAAGACTCCGACATCTGGAACACGACAAACTACGGTTGGAGCAGATCGTCGAGGAACGTACAGAGGAGGTGAGGAAAGCCCATCTGCAGTTGGTGAAACAAGAGAAGCTTGCCACCATGGTCAAGCTAACCCAAGGACTCATCGACCGTATCCTCAATCCTCTGAACTACATCAACAACTTCACCAAACTCTCTGAAGGACTCGTACGAGACGTCGAGGCTACCATCAACGACGAAAAGGAACATATCAGCAAAGACAACTACGAGGACACCGTAGAGGTTCTCGGCATGCTGCGAGGCAACCTGCAGAAAGTGGGTGAGCACGGCCAGAACACCAGCCGCACCTTGAAAGCGATGGAGGAAGTGCTGCGCGACCGTACTGGAGGTGTCGTGAAGACAGACGTCGTCGCCTTGGTCAGGCAGATAGAGTCAACATGGCAAGTTACCGCCGCCGTCAAACCTGTCTTTGACTGTCCTGACACGTCTCTATTCGTCATGGCTAATCCGGAACTTCTGAGTAGGGTCTTCATAAGCCTTCTCACCAACAGCGTTTATGCCATCAAGAAGAGGAAAGAAAAGCTAATGGCTGAGGGCGAAGCTTCAGACTACCAGCCCAAGCTGATTCTGCGTGTCACCAACGACGCCCAGCAGACGATCGTCATCATCAGCGATAATGGCAACGGCATCGAACAAAACATCCTTGAGAAGATCTTCGACCCCTTCTTCACTACCAAGACAACTGGCGAAGCTTCGGGTATCGGACTTTACCTGAGTTACGACATTATACAGAACTATGGCGGGCAGATTACCGTCGAATCGGTGAAAGACGACCACACTACGTTCACCATCACCCTGCCGCTCGCCCCTAAAGAATAAGCTTATGGAACAACAAATCGAGCAATTAAAGGATCGCCTCAAAAGTCAGGAAAAGCTAGCCTCCTTGGGTCTGCTCAGTGCCGGCATCGCACATGAAATACAGAATCCGCTCAATTTCGTCATCAACTTCAGTAAGATGTCGGAGAAACTGCTGAATGAGCTCTCTGATATCGTTGCCGACAATCAGGACAGTTTGAAAGCAGACGATCGTGAGGATCTCAACGACATTGTCGCCGATCTGCAGGGCAACATGTCAAAAATCATCGAACATGGCGAACGTGCCATCAACATTATTCAGGGAATACTTCTGGTTTCAAGAGGCAAGGAGGGTATATTCATCCCCACCGACATCTGCCAACTTGCAAAGGAGTACACCTGGCTGTCATACCATGCCATGCGCTCCCGTCACAAGGATTTCAATGCCGCCATCCATGAGCACTACCAAGAAGGACTTCCACTCATCAAAGTCATCCCTCAGGATCTGAGCCGAGCCATCCTCAACGTGGTGAATAATGCTCTCTATGCAGTGTGGCAGAAAGCCAAGTCTACTGACAATTATCAGCCGGAACTCAATGTCACCGTCGCTGCTGAAAGCACTCAGTTCACCATCACCATTGCCGACAACGGCATAGGCATGACTCCCGAGGTAAAGCAACGCCTCTATGAACACTTCTTCACCACCAAGCCCATTGGCGAAGGCACTGGGCTGGGCTTAGGTATCACCCTCGACATAATCACAAATCGGCTTGGAGGCAAGATAACTTTTGAATCGACAGAGGGCGAGGGCACCACTTTCACATTCATCATACCCATCAGGAAATGAATTTTAGGCGATATCTCATACTCATCATGATTGCTTTGACAATGCCACTCTGTGGTATTGCCCAAGAACAGCTGCGACAGATTTACAATCAGGCAGAAAGTGACTACGAGATAGGCCGTATTGAGCAGGCTTGCGAACTGCTTCAGGAAAACCTCCCGGCCTTCACAGGTAATCTCCGCCAAAGTGCCTACCGCTTGTTAGCACTCTGCTACATGAGTCTGGATCAGGAAGAAAAGGCCAGATATTATGCAGAGTTACTGGTCAAATACAACAATTACTATAATTCTGCCGACGATCCCGCCCGCTTCCAGGATCTTATCAACAAGCTCAAGCAGGGCATCGCCACAACCATCTCCACAGCCTCAGGACAGGAGGAATCGATTAGTGAAGCTCCAGTACCCATTACGATCATCACCGCCGAAATGATTGAGGAATTGGGCTACAACAAGAACCTCAATCAGATTCTTTCCGCCTATGTCCCAGGTATGGCAGAGATAACGTCTGAAGGTGCATTAGAGAGCCTGGCCATGCATGGAGCCTACGCAGACAATCAAGCCTATATCCTAATCATGGAAAACGGCCATCGTCTGAACAACCGTTACGATAATAATGGGCCAACGGGATACAGCATCAGCACAGAGAAAATAGACCATATCGAGGTGCTTCGCGGCCCTGCCTCGTCGCTCTATGGAAACGTAGCACTCTCTGCCGTTGTCAATATCATTACCAAGTCTGGAAGATCGGTCAATGGTGTGAAGATGAAATATGGCAACGCAACATTTCAAACCCACCGTGCAGACCTTTTAATGGGCACACAGTTCATGGATGCCGACATTAATGTCTGGGCCTCTGTTTACAGCTCCGACGGCCAGATACGACATTTCAATGATGGCGAAGGTTATCTCTCCAGTTTACAGAACTTGACCGATTCTCAAGAAGAAGAAGGCTACTCCTCCAAATCTATATTTTTGGGGCCTGACAAAATATATGTGGGAAGGTATAAGCATTCGCCATCGTTTGATGTAGGCCTGACCTTCAAGCTGAAGGGTTTTGACTTCATGTTCAGCAAAAAAAGATCGACAAAGGCCTATGAGATATCGGAGTTTGGAGGTTATGACTATGAAAGATATCCTACCGTAAATGGATACAAGCCGGGCTACACCATAGACTTCACACATGGTGAGATAGGCTATACCCGACAGATTAATGGCATTACGCTGAACGCTTCCGTATATGGCGACTGGTACAGTTTTTCCAATTATAGCATAGAGGGAGATTCTATAGTAGAAATTGTGCGTGATAATATTGGTACCATCGATGAAACCTGTGACACAACAACAGTTTTAAAAGGGCACTTCTCTATCGTCGGTATACACGAGAATACGTTTGGCGGTTTTTTCAAGGCTTATACCAACTATCACCTGGGTAGCATGAAAGGAAACATTCTGGCCGGAATCCAGTATGAATATTTCTCTCTGTATTCCAGACAAACTTGTATAGGAGATAATTTTCATGAAATTTATTGTTACACAGATTTCCAAGAAGCAATTAAGAAGGGGAAGGAAAAGATACTATCCTTCTTCGTCCAGGATAAGCATTATTTCATGCCACAGATCATTTTGAATGCCGGTCTGCGCTACGACATCAAATACCGTATAGATGAAGATGCCCTCTTTACCTTGTCACCACGACTGTCGCTCATGTATGTGCCCAGCAATCTGTTCAGTCTCAAGCTTTCGTATTCCGAAGCGTTTGCCGACCTGGCCTTTCATCACCGATACTTCATCCAAAATGCAGATTATCGCATAGACCCCCAGCATCTGTCGTCCATGCAGCTTTCTGCCATGGGAATTATCAATCCGCTTCATTTAAACTATGAGGTCAACCTCTTTTATAATCATTATTCCAATCTGTTGTGCTGGCAGGCAAGAGAAGAAATAGACAATGATATAGAAACCTATTACATGAACATGGGTAAACTGAAGAATGTGGGTGTCGAGGTCAGCGCATCTTATGCTTATAAGCGGTTGTCAGGCCTCTTCACATTTTACTATTGTCATGACATCAGTTCGTCGTCCTATTATTATAACAAGCAGCATGAGATAGTAAACAATGTTCCACACCTGACAATGAACTTACACGGAGCATGGAAGTTATTGCAGGGAAAGAAGCACGAAGTGAAGCTTTACGGACACGGTTCATATACGGGAAAGAAACTGAATTTAGAGACAGAAGAAGAAAAAGACTTCTTTGTCGACGGGAAGATGCTCTTTGACCTCGGTATCAAATACGGCTATAGACAGAAACTTCAACTATCCCTGGATTGTGAGAATATACTGAACACTGATAGCTATCTCTGTGGTTCGAGGGACATCATGACTCCTATATTTCAACGCGGTAGGACGTTCATGGCATCCTTTTCCTATAAATTCTGATATAAAACAAGAAAAAATGCTTATTTTAGCAAGATTTTGCTATTTAGACTTTGCAATTTAAGGGAAAATGTGTATCTTTGCACACGTTTTTATTTCAGATTGAAGGATGGAAGCTTTTTTCAGAACCCATAGATACTTGGTTGAGCATGTGAATGCGCCCGTTCGTCGCACACTGATGGACGAGATTGACTGGAACGAACGCATGATCGGCATCAAGGGGACGAGAGGTGTTGGAAAAACCACCTTCCTTCTGCAATACGCCAAAGAGAATTTTGATATACTCGACAAGCAGTGCCTGTATATCAACATGAACAACTTCTATTTCCAGGGGCATGGTATTGCCGACTTTGCCGGAAACTTCTATAGGCACGGTGGCCGGGTGCTACTCATCGACCAGGTTTTCAAACAGCCCGATTGGAGTTCGGAGTTGAGGAAGTGCTACGACCTCTACCCCAACCTGAAAATAGTCTTTACCGGTTCAAGTGTGATGCGCTTAAAGGACGAGAACCCTGAGCTGAACGGCATCGTCAAGTCATACAACCTGCGCGGCTTCTCTTTCCGCGAATTCATCAATCTGCTCACGGGCAATAACTTCCACCCCTATACACTTGAAGAGATTCTGAAAGATCATGAGCGCATTATCAAGCAGATCCTACCTAAGGTGTCGCCTAACCGATACTTTCAGGACTATATCCATCACGGTTTCTATCCCTTCTTCCAAGAACAGCGCAACTACTCCGAAAACTTGTTGAAGACGATGAACATGATGACAGAAGTAGACATTCTGCTCATCAAGCAAATTGAATTGAAATACCTTACAAAGATCAAGAAACTGTTCTACCAGATTGCTGAAGAAGGTCCGCGCAAGACACCCAACGTCAGCAAGTTGGCACAGGACATTGAGACCAGTCGGGCTACTGTTATGAACTACATCAAATATCTGACTGATGCCCGTCTGCTGAATCTCATCTACCCTGCCCGTCAGGAGTTCCCCAAGAAACCTGCGAAAATCATGCTCCATAATTCAAACCTGATGTATGCCATCTATCCGATTCAGGTTGACAAACAGGATGCCATGGAAACCTTCTTCGTCAACTCGTTGTGGAAAGACCACAAGGTTAACACTGGCGGTAGAGACTATAGTTTCCTCGTAGATGAGAAACTACGTTTCCGCATTATCGACGCGAAGGCTCCGGGCAAGATGCGCCAAGCCCCCGATGTCATCTATGCCCGCTACAACACGGAGATTGGCATTGGCAATCAAATTCCGCTTTGGCTACTGGGATTCCTGTATTGATTTGACATTTACTTAATATAATTAAACAAATACATTATTTAGTAATTCATTTATATCTAAACAAATGGCTAAAGAAAAGAAGTTTATCACCTGTGATGGTAACGAGGCTGCAGCTCATGTGAGCTATATGTTCTCGGAAGTAGCTGCTATCTACCCCATCACCCCGTCTTCGCCAATGGCGGAGCATGTTGACGAGTGGGCTGCCCGTGGTCGTAAGAACCTGTGGGGCCAGACCGTCTCAGTTCAGGAAATGCAGTCAGAGGCTGGTGCTGCCGGTGCCGTCCATGGTTCACTGCAGGCTGGTGCGCTGACCACCACATTTACCGCTTCTCAGGGCTTGCTCCTGATGATTCCTAACATGTACAAGATTGCCGGTGAGCTGATTCCTTGCGTGTTCGACGTTTCTGCCCGTACACTGGCTTCGCACTCTCTCTGTATCTTCGGTGACCATCAGGACGTGATGGCTTGCCGTCAGACCGGTTTCGCTATGCTCTGCGAGGGTTCCGTACAAGAGGTAATGGATATGACCGCTGCTGCTCACCTTGCATCTCTGGAGACCTGCGTGCCCTTCGTAAACTTCTTCGACGGTTTCCGCACCTCTCACGAGTATCACAAGATTGAGCTGCTCGATCAGGAGGATGTTCGTCCGCTCGTTAAGGAAGAGTACATCAAGCGCTTCCGCGATCGTGCAATGT
>Ga0310691_10000471_pt1 | contig 75562 bp, 39 predicted proteins | sample 176DNAGHGlowgp2_FD_203887 | JGI IMG/M metagenome (GOLD analysis project Ga0310691, IMG submission 203887) | Sheep rumen microbial communities from Palmerston North, Manawatu-Wanganui, New Zealand - 1766 DNA GHGlow gp2 (v2) (version 2) | ecosystem: Host-associated > Mammals > Digestive system >...
AGTTCCAAGACATTAAAGAATCACTCAGCGAAAAGGCTGCCGACGTGAAGGAAAACCTCTCCGGAGCTTCGGACACCCTGAAGGCTAAGGCTGCCGAGGCCATGGAAGACGTCAAGGAAACTGCCGCTGGCGTTGCCGAAGAAGCCAAGGACATCCAGGCCGAGCTGAAGGGCGAAAAGAAGCCGGAACCCGCTTCGAACAACCCGCAGGCACCTGCCATTAAGCTGCCCACCGGACGCGGACTGCTGAAGATGTTCTTCCTCGGACTCATCACTTTCGGCATCTATCCGCTGGTCATCCTCACCAAGATGTCGAACGAAATCAACATCGTAGCCTCGAAGCACGACGGCAAATCGACGATGAACTTCTGCCTGCTCGCCTTCATCGTAGGCCCCATCACCCTGCAGATTGGCACACTCGTATGGTGGCACCGCATCTGTAACCGTCTGGGAGCTGAGCTCGAGCGCCGCGGCATCGACTTCCCCTTCAGCGCAAAGACCTTCTGGGGCTGGAGCTTCCTCGGTTCGTTCATCGTCATCGGTCCGTGGGTATTCGTCCACAAGTTCTGCAAGGGCTTCAACCTGATGAACGCCGACTACAACGAGAAGGGATAACACACTCCCCCACCCCTCACACCCCCGAGGGGTCATATCCACACATCCATCGCCCTGCAAGCCCCGCGCCTGCAGGGCGATGCCGTTTGGTCATGGGAAATGCATCCATCCCGAGTTTTTTTGCCGCACCCCAATATGTTAGAATGGACGTCTGGGGTTCAGAAGATTGACGTCTGGATTTCAAATGATTGACGCCTGAGTCATGCCCATGAGCGCACCTGCGTCAGGCTCAGCATCGTCGTCCAATAACAAATTATTGGTGTCCGGTAAATAATAGTCTTTTAGACACAAAGCACGCCGACTCCCTGGGGATGTGTCATGAAATCTGCGTACATTGCATCCCCGAAAAGCCTCCAATGCTAACCCGTCATTGAGTTATATCGGGTAATAAAGCAAGAAGCCCTCTCAGCACTTCGACGTGCTGAGAGGGCTTCTGTAATCTCGATGGTCCGGTGCTGCGAGGCTGTCGCAGCCAATCACCGCGAACTCATCAGTGGCGCTGACGGCGTACCGACACGCGGGGAGCACTGCTGCCGCTGTCGTTGCCGCCCGACTTCTGCTTCGATTCCTTCGCACTGCTACGGCGAGCTGAGCGCGAAACCTTCTCGGCAGGCTTCTCAGCACGGGAACGTGCGCGGCGCGACGACTTGTTGTTCTGTGCAGCGGCGATGCTGTCCTTACGGGCTTGCTCGGCCGAGTCGATGGGGGTTGACCAGATGTTGCGCTCGAAGTCGGTGAGCTGCTTCTCGATGCGAAGCTGCTCGTCGCGCAGTGCCTTGGTCTGACGGATAGCGGCCGAATCGACATATTCCTCCTCCATCTGTTGCTGCTGGCGGGCATTGACCTGCTCCTGGAGCGACTTGCCCTGCATGTTGGTGGTCATGTAGATGTCGCCCTTGTAGTGGTTGGTGGCAAAGAAATCGGCCATCGACATACGGGCAGCGTTGTTGAGGTTGCTGGTCATCACCATTTTCTGTGCGAGATAAGGCTCGACGTCCTCAATCTTGACCCAGAACAGGGGATACTTGCGCTGGTCCATGGAGAAGTCGTCGGCACGGTGGAGCACAGGGCAGAGGGCAACGACGCGCGAATGGTAGGTAGCTGTGTTCTGGTCGAAGTAGCTGCTTTCCTTCACATAAATGCTGAGCACCTCGCTGCTGGGGATGTCTGCATCCTCGACCTTGATCGTACGGCCGTCAATCTGATAGAGGATGCCGTAGCGGTCGAGCATATCCTTGAAGTGCATGCGATTGGACGGGCTGAAGTCCTCAGCGCCGTCGAGCTTGTACTCGTAGGCAGGTATCTGTCCCGTATTGAGCAGACGGAAGAGCAGCGTGAAGAGGTTCACGTCGTTTCCATGGGGCTCGACGGGGTAGTAGAGCGCTGCATTCTGGTCCTTCGTCAGGTCCAGCGAGCGATAGACGTCGCGACGCCAGGGCACTTCCTCGGGCACTGCCACAGCTGTGGGGAACATGATGCTGGCACGGCTGACAGCGGGTGCGTCCTTCTTGGCACCGGCCGACGTCTTGCGAGCTGCCGCACCTGTCCGCGTGGCGTTGGTGTTGCGCGAGGCGGAGGACGACTGCACGCGAGTCTTCTGCGGCTGAGCGTTCGAAGTTAAAAGTGAAAAGTTAAAAGTTAAAATGAGCAGGAATGCTCCTTTGACGATTCTTTTCATATCCGTATGGACTTATGGAATTATTTCTTTTATTTTCGTTGTCGTTGAACGGAGAACGGAGAACGTTGAAAGATTCTTCATTCTTGACGGGAGCGTTTAGTTGACGATGACCTCCATGGCGTAGGGCAACGTACGCTCGATGCCGTCGGGACCGATGGCGTGGACACGTGAGATGTTGAAACGCTTGCCACGGCTCAGACGTCGGAACATTTCGCGCTGGCGGTCGGTGAAGGCTGCCGAGCCGGACTTCTCGACGATGGAGTTACCCATGTTGTCGGTGAATACAGCTTCGAAACCAGTGACACGGAAGGGGATGTCGAGCAGTCCGTCGTCGATGGCTGCCGCGATGCCAGGCGTAGCGAGAAGCATAGCCTTGCCGATGGGGGCTCCGCCCTTGTAGCGGTTGGTGCCGCCCTTGCCGTCACTATATTCTATATAAGGAGAGGGGTCGGGCAGTTTGCGCACGTGGAAAGTGAACTTACCCATCTCCTGCTGGCGTCCTTCGTTCTGCGCGGTGACGGTGAAGGTGACATCCTGGCCTACGTTGGTGGGCACGGCGATGTATTCTCCGTCGCTCTTCTTCGTGAGGGTACCATTCGACATGGTGAGGGTAATCTTATTGGTCGGAACGCCAGGCACACTGACGCTCACGGGGTTCTGGTAGCCGGCATACAGCATATTCATCAGCGTGGCGCTGACGGTGGCAGAGGGCTGCACGACGGTGTAGGGCTGGGAGAACTCGCGGCGGATGGTCTCGCCATCGCCGTTGCGCATCTCGAGATAGCCCTTGAGGGTGAAGTCGCCGACGGAATTACAGATGGTTTCGTAGTGTCCGTTGGACGACTTGAGCAGGGTGTTGCCGACGTAGATGTCGGGGCGTGCCGTCGTGTCGACGGCTGCCATGATGATATTGGCTGAGAACTTGCCGCCCTGCACGACGGTCTGCGACGAAGGAATGACGAAGGCACTGATTTCGTTCACGCGTACGTCCTTCACGTCAATATTGGCGACGAGCTGGTGCAGGATTTCGCCTTCGGCATAGCGCACGTCGTTCTGAAGCTTGGTAAGCAGGGTGACGGCGGCTGCCACAGGGGTGTTCTCAAACATATACTCCTGCCAGTTCTTGCCCAGCGCCTTGCCCTTGAGGGGCACGGAGGTCGAGAGGTTGTCCTCGATAATCTTCTTCTGGGCAGGGTCGTTTACCATCTTCACCACGTTGGCACGGTAGGAGTTGATGGCATTGAAGAGGGCTTCACCCTGTCCGATGCTGGGCGCCAGCATGACGTGGGTGGCAGCCTCCAGGTTTTCCTTGCCACGGATATTGTTGAGGTCTGCATCCTTGCCATCCGCTTCGCGCACGATGCGCAACTTGAGCTCCTGCGCAAAGTTGAAGATTGAGTCGGACATCTGCTTCACCTGCTCCGCCTTCTGATACCACTGCCGCACCTTCTCCGGATTCTGCTTCATGGCAGTTTCCATTTCGGCATAGATGGCTGCGTTCTGCGACGACGCATTGTTGGTAGAGCGGTTCAGTCCTTCGTCAACCAGCAGGAAGCCGTTGAGCACATCCGACGACACGTTCAGGGCCAGCATGGCCATCAGAACGATATACATCAGATTGATCATCTTCTGACGTGGAGAGACTCTCTTTTGTTGACTTGCCATTGATTGAGTTCTTAAGTTTTTGAGTTCTTAAGTTTTAGAGTTCTTGAGCGAAGAAGCCGAAGGGGCTTATCCCACTTTCATCTTCAGCGCCTCAACCATGCGTGCATAGACGCTGTTGAGTTCGGCGAGCTGCTCGGCCAAGTGCTTGGTCTGCGTGTTGACATCGTCGATGGTTGCGCTCTGCTGACCGACGCTGCGCAGCTGCATCTCGTAGAATCGGTTGATGCCGGTGAGCGTACGGTTCATCGTCTCCATCTCTTCGCTGTCGCGGGTCAGGCGCTTCGACTGCTCAGCCACGAGCTTGAGTGTCTCGGTGAGTTCGTTGAGCTGGTTGACGTAGGCTTCGGTAGCCTGCTGCATGGCGGGCGGCATGCCTGGGATGTTGGGGATGCTGACGTGGCTGAGGTTGTCTGCCAAGGCAGCTGCATCGACCGGAGTCTCTGCCCCACCCTGCATGTTGATGGGCTGTCCTGCTGCGGGAGTGCCGGCGGTCGTTCCGACGGCTGCCACGGCTGCGGGCTGCTGCACGCTGCCACCACCGCCGCCACCACCGATGATGATGGTGCCGCCACCAAGGCCACCACCGCCGACCACGACGGTGCCACCGCCCTGCTGGGCGTGTTCAACGACTTCGTTGTCGCTGTCTGTGTCCTCACCCTCCTTCTGCTCGGCTACGGCATCCGTGGGTTCGTAGTCCACGAGCGGCGTGTCGAAACCTGAGAGGAAGAACACGATCACCTCGGTGCCCATACCGATGAACAGCATGATGTCGGCTCCGGCGATGTGCGTCAGTTTGAAGAGGGCACCCAAGATGACAATTGATGCGCCCCAGCTATATGCGTAGTTCAGGAACGTCTGGCCGGCTTGTGTGTGCAGCCAGGCCTGAATGGCATTGAAGTTCTTTTTTAACTTTGGCATGGTATCCTATTTTTTTTGTTTTCTGACTTTTCCGGCGGTTCCCACCTGCGAACGTACGCAGCGGAATCCGATGAACGAGCGGCCTACGTTTTGGAACTCGGCTGTGCGCCAAGCCGACTTGATGAAGCTTTCGGGGTCCTTCCACGAACCGCCGCGCACACTCTTACGCTTCAGGGCGTAGGGGTCTTCCTTGGCGGCACGGTAGGAGAGTTCGGGGTTCATGTCGCTCATCGAGAGCACGCCTGCCTCGGTGAAGATGGTCGAGGTCCACTCAGCCACGTTTCCGGCCATGTCGTACAGTCCGTTGGAGTTGGCACTGTAGATGCCGACCTTCGACGTGATGAGGTTTCCGTCGGAGGTATAGTCGCCGCGGTCGGGCTTGAAGTTGGCATAGAAGCAACCTTTGTCGCTCTTCACGCCATCTTGGTTCCAGGGCAGTTCGTTGCCTTCCTTTCCGCGGGCAGCATATTCCCACTCAGCCTCGGTCGGCAGGCGGTAGCGCTGGATGTACTTGGCGCTGGGGCCGAGTCCGCGGATCAGGAAGTCGGTGCGCCAGTTGCAGAAGGCGTTAGCCTGCTCCCAGTTGACGCCGACGACAGGATAATCGTTGTAGTTGGAGTGGTTGAAATACTGGCGCATGTAGATTTCGTTCTCCGCGTTCTGGAAGTCGTTGATCCAACACGTGGTGTCGGGATAGATATTGATGATATAGGTATTGACAAAGTCCCACATCGAGGAGAGCGGACGGGTGATGGTCTCGCGGTGGATGATGCCTTCATCGTCGATGTAGGCCGTGTCCTTCGAAATCATGACGACTTCGTCAGGATCCACTTCGATGTCGGTATTGAGGTAGCGGTCCTGCGGATTGAGGCGGTACTTGCGCTGTGCAGCCATGGCATAGTCGAACGTCTCGTAGCGATAGTTCATCTGGCTGGCGTCGAGCATGCGGTCGCCCGTCACGGGATGTGTGATATAGACACTCTCGAGTGCACGCTGCTGGTCTTCGTCAGGATTCTTCCAAGGGATGCTCTTGTTCCAGTTGAGGTGAGGCGTGATGGGGTCGCCGTTCTTGTCCTCCTCGATCTTGAACGATTCGTCGCCACCGAAAGCGGGGTCGGCCAGACGTTCGCGGATGATGCTGTCGCGCACCCAATAGACGAATTGCCGATACATGGAGTTGGTCACTTCATGCTCGTCCATCCAGAAGGCATCGACCGAGATTTCGCGGGTCGGCATCTGTTTGCCCCACAGCGAGTCGGTCTTCTCGGTACCCATCTTCAGTGTACCACGCTTCACAAGCACCATGCCGTAGGGAGCAGGTTCTTGCAGACTGCTGCCGCTCACGCCGGTCACTTCGCCGCCTGCTGCGCCCGAACCCGAACGGCTTGTCCCGCCGAAGCAGGAGGCCAGCATCAGTGCCGCCAGCAGGGTCAGTATTGAAAAGATTTTCTTCATATTTGATGATTAACTATATGTGCTATATGTGCCAGAAATGTTAGATGTGTCAGAGGGGCTACAGAGGCGATGGAGGCTGTGTGCCGAGCGTCGTCTCTTACAGGAAGCGCACGCTCTTGTGCTTGTTGCGGCCTTTCTTGAACAGGTTGAGGTCCACCTGATAGCCCAGCGTGATTTCGTGCGAACCGTTGACCAGCCCGATGCCGGAAGTGTACATCTGGTAGCTGTAGCCGAGGCTGATGCCGTGGAAGTTGCCTCCCACCAAGAATGTGGTCGAGATGCTTGGGCTGTAACCCACACCGGCGTAGAACGCACGGCCCTCATATTCGTATGCCAATCTGCACTGTACATCCTCGCGCCACGACCTGAAGTCGGACATCACGAGAAACGAAGGCTGCAAAGAAAGAAACGTATTTTTGAATCGAATATTGCATCCGCCCATTAAATAATATATCCTTTCGAACTGAAATTCATTCTTTTCGCCCAACTCGACCAGCGGCGCCGCCAGGTGCTGTGCCGACGCTCCGACCCAGTAGTTGGGATGGTAGAAATACAAGCCTGCGGCAAAGTCAATCTTCGATCCATTGACCTCGCTCGTGGGGAATGCGGGGTCGTTCTCCTGCTGGAGCTTGATGTTGCTGCCACCGATTTTTTCGGAGAGGAAGGCGGCCTGTGCGCCGATGGCCAGACGGGACTTCTTGCCCAGTTTCAGGTTGTAGGCATACTGCAATCCGATCTTCTGCGTGGTGAAGATGCCGGCCTTGTCGCTCACGAGGTTGATGCCGACACCGTGGCGCGGACCGAGGAAATAGATGGGCAGGTCGGCACCGACGTACATCGTGGCAGGCGCATTTTCGTAGCCCACGAACTGCATCGAGTAGGCTGCGGCGACATTCAGTTTGCCGTCTGTGCCCGACACAGCGGGGTTGAAATACGAGCGCAGGCGTGTGTAGTCGCTGAACTGCACATCCATCTGTGCCCGAGCCGTCAGCGCCGCCGACAGCAGGAGCAGAAGCAAGAATTTTTTCTTTCCGGCCATTGGTAAAATAACGTGAGCACAGGCGTTTTATTGCCTAAGCACTTCGCCCGACTCGTTGGTGTCGAAAAAAACCTGACGGCTCTGTTCGTCGGCCACTTCGAGGTCGTTGTACTCGAAGGTGAAGTCGCTCAGCGTGTATTGGTCGCTCGGTGCGACGTTGTACTGTGTCTTGCATGTCAGGCGGCACTTCCGCATCGTGATGTGATCGGCCCGCGACGGAATGATGTCCTTGCGGCCCTGCAGGTCGAAGAACTGTGTCCACGGGTGGACGTAGAGGAAGTGTGTCACCGTCCCCGTGACGTCCTCCACCAGGATGTGCTCGTAGTGCTGCGGCGTGTCGGGGCGCATCTTCAGCCAAAGCAGCCGCGTGGCTTGGTCCACCTTGATGCGCCGCAGGATGACGTTGCGGTTGTGGACCGATTCGCTGCCGCAGGTCAGACAGCTGTGGCAGAAGCCGTACTCGCAATCCTCGATCAGGATGCGTTCGTTGCTGCCGTTGTCGGGACTCTGGTCGGCATCGACGCCCTTGCCGCCCTTCAGCGCCACGGCGTCGTCGTTCACATTCATGTAACAGCCGGAGATGAGTACGTCCTGACACACGTCGATATCGACGGCATCGCTCGACGGAGCCTTCACCGGTTCGTGCGGCGCAAGGATGCGCAGTTTCAGCAGCTTCACACGCTGGCACTTGTAGAGGTGGCACGTCCAGAACGGCGAGTTCTGGAGTGTCACCCCGCTGATTTCGACATTCTTGCAGCGAGAGACGTACAACAGGCGGGGACGCTGCTCGTCCTTGTTCGTGCACTGCGGATTCCACTGGCGCCGGAGCCAAAAGGCACGCCAAAAGCGTTCGCCGTTGCCGTCGATGGTGCCTGCACCGGCAATCCGCCATCCGTCGAGTCCGTCGGCATTGATGAGGGCTGCGAAATATTTGCACGACTGTCCCTCGATGCGCGTATCGAGCACGGGATAGTCGGCAATGTTGTCCGAAGCCTTCAGCACGGCGCCTTGACGCAAGAACAGGTTCACACTCTGGCGCATGAACAGCGCACCGGTGAGGAACGTGCCGCGGGGAATGACCACCGTGGCGTTGCGTCCCGTGGCTGCGGCTTCGTCAATCACCCGTTGCAGGGCTGCCGTCTGCACGAGGGTGGAGTCCTGCACGACGCCATGCTGCGTCACCTCAAATATTTTTCCGGGGAGCGTTCCGTCGTACGGTTCGGTGAACTTGAACCACGGATCCATCAGGCTTCCGTCGGGCCACAGCCGCTCTACAGGCCGTTCCTGTGCTGACACTGTCAGCACGCAAATGGCCGCCACGACGGACAGGCACAGCCGTCGCACCATCTCATGCGCGCGTACGTTCATATAAATAGGTGTAGTCTTCATACGCCACAAAGGTACGACAATTAATTGAAAATTAAAAATTGAAAATTGAAAATTAAAGTTTCGGAAGTTGTGATTCCGTGTATATCAAAATTTTATACTATGAATGACATGAATACAAACCATGATACAAACATAGCACATCCTTGGTATGAACCCGGATATAGTGTAGAACAAACTCGCCTACGTCGCAGCTAAAAGTCAAAATATCATTGATATTTCTACAAATACCATTGATATTCTTACAAATTCCATTGAGATTTTCAAAAATATCAATGGTATTTTGAGTTTGTTCGGCGCAGCAACCGAGTCGGAGGCGCGGCGTGGCGGAGTTTGGAGCGCGGCGTGGCGGAGTCGGAGGCGCGGCGCGACGGAGTTTGGGGGGCACACCAACAGAGTTGGATGTGAACAGTGGCAGAGTCGGAGGCGCAGGGTGGCTGTGTTTGGAATAAAATCTTCATCGCGAAAAAATTTGTGGATGGAGTTTCCTTTTATCCTTTTTTTTTCGGATATTTGCACCTCACAAGGGATGATTGACCGTGTCTGCCATGAAAAAGTCAGCTTTTGTACTTCGTCAAGTTTGGCTCTCGTGCCTGCTGCTTCTGCTACTTGGATGTGGAGGTGGATGTCGGCGTGACAGTCAAGAAGCCGCACACCAAGCTGTCCCAGACACGGAAAGGGCCAGGAGAGAGAAAGCGGAAGCACTGGGGTTTTCGGCGACTGCCCAGCTGGAACTGCAGCTCATTGGCTCACCCGACGGACTTCCGTGCGACGAGGTGAAGGCCGTACATCAAGACCGCGAGGGCTTCGTCTGGATAGGATCGCGACATGGGCTGTTCAAATATGACGGTTTCCAGTTCAGCAGCATCCGCAACTATTCGACCAACGACGCTGTCCTGACATCGAACGACATCTGTTGTCTGAACGACGATGCAAACTACGTATGGGTAGGTACATCTGACGGTATGAACCGCATCGACAAACGTACGGGACGTATCAGCCACTACCCGCTGACCGACACAGAAAACTGCCGCGTGACCGACTGTATCCTCATCACCCGTGACGGCGGCGTGTGGGTGGGCACCGATGGAGGTCTGTATATCTACGACCCGACGTCAGACCGCTTCGTGTTCCACTGCAACGGCCAGCAAGGCTGCATCATCCCCTACTGCTCGGTCAAGTCGCTCTGTGAAGACGAGCAGGGCTACATTTGGGTGGGCACTTGGGACCACGGGCTGTATCGTTACGCAAAGACAACGGCAACTTGGTATCACATGCCCGACATCAGCGAGCGCCACTCAGCTCAAGTAGTCCATGCCGACCACCGAGGCGGGTTGTGGGTGGGCACATGGGGCGACGGAGTCTATCGCATCGACAATCCTTATGCAACGGGCGAAGCCCTATCCTTTATAAAGCTACCTGAGGCAGAAGCCGATAATCACTTCGGCAGCATCATCTTCAGCCTGGCCGACGACCCACAGACCTCGTCGCTCTGGGTCGGTAGCCGCGGAGGGCTGACCATCTACGACACGGAGCATCCCCTCGACACACCGCCCAGGGTATTCCCTGCACAGCGTGACTCCACTCATCAATACATGAGCCGTGGCATCACCTCTATCGTACGCGGACAGTCGCGACACATGTGGATGGCCACCATCGGACAGGGTATCATCAAAGCGTCAACTGTGCCCAGTCCGTTGAGCAGCTACAACCTTCACACGTTGTTTCCTGACCTGACGAACATGGATAAGATCACGTGCCTCTATCCAGGCGACAACGGCGAACTGTATGTGGGGCTCGACCTGCAGGGCATCCGCGTGGTCGATTCGATCGGACAGACCCGTAACGTGACACAATCACTCACAGGACGTACGGTCGTAGGCACCGTGAATGCCATCGTCCGGCGACGCACCGGCGAAGTGCTGGTAGGCACGACTTACGACGGCTTGTTCGTCAGCAATGGTCAGAGTATCACCCACTATGAAGCGAGGCAGACTCCGTGGCTTGATGGCCAGGGCAGCGTGTTTGCTTTCTGCGAAGAGGACGACGCCTCGCTGCTTGTAGGCACAGACATGGGACTCTGCATGCTCCTGCCCGACGGTCGCGGCGTGAAACTGAACAAGGAATGCGGACCCTTGGTTTCCATTTCCCGAATCTCACATATTACCAAGCAAGGCGACGACCATTGGCTTTCCACCCAAGACAGCGGCCTGCTGCGGCTACACGGACCGCTACACCCGGGTAGTCATCCAGAGATTAGCCGCCTCGACCATGCCCTCACTTCACACGGCGACACTCTCAACATCGTCAACGTAGGTCCTGCCGTCGTGGACCATCAGAACCGGCTCTGGACCTGTGCCGATGATGTCGGGCTGCTGCTCTTCGACCAGGAGCGAGGCTGCCTGACGAGCGTTAACGACCGTTTCGGACTGACCGACATCGACATCCAATCCATCGAGATTGACCGTCATGGTCACCTTTGGCTCTCCACCAACGTCGGCATCCGCCAACTTCAAATTTCGGAACAGGCCGACCTGCAACTTTCGCGCGTCTATACCACCCACGACGGGCTCCCCACCAACTACTTCGGCGGGGGTGGTGCGTCGTGCCACCTGTCCGACGGAACGCTTTGTTTCAGCAGCATCGGGCACATCACCCGTTTCAGTCCCAAGTTCGGATTGTCACAGGACGCGGAAAGGACTCAGGAACACGCACCTCTCATCACCGACATTAAGGTCCTCGGCCGCAGCCTGTCTGAACCAGGCTACGAGAGCTACGCCGACCTCCTGCCACCATTCACCCGCAGCGTCACCCTGCCTGCACCACCCAACTTCATCAGCTTTGAATTTTCTGCCCTTACATTCGGAAACACACTCAGCACGAGCTTCCTCTACATGCTTGAGGGATATGAACAGGACTGGACAGCAACAAAACCTGGCGAACACGCCGTCCACTACAGAAACCTCCCATCGGGACACTACCGTTTCCTGCTCCGCTCGCTTGACTCCGAAGGACACTGGAGCCCCATCGGCACAACACAGGTCCATGTGCTCACACCCTTCTACCTGCGCCCCTGGGCACTACTTCTCTATGCCCTGCTCCTCGTGACAGCGTCCCTGCTTGCCTATCGTTACCTTCGCCGTCGGGAACTGGAACGCCGTCTCCGACTCCGTCTGGAGCTGGAACGCGAGCAGGCCGACGAACTCAATCACAAGAAGCTGCAACTCTTCACCAACATCACCCACGACATGATGACGCCACTCACCGTCATCGCCGCAACGGTCGATAAGATAAAGAGCGAACACTACACAGCACAGCCGCACGACCTCCAAGTCGTGACCGACCATCTGAACCGACAGACCCGTATGCTCCGGCAAATCCTGGCATTCCGCAAGTCGGAAACGGGAAACCTGCGGCTATGCGTGTCACCAGGACGTCTGGCCGACTTCTGCCGCAGCGAAGTCGAGAGCATACAGCCCCTCATCCGCCACCGAGGCCTCACCCTGAGCTTCAGCACCGACTGCGACAACCTCGAGTGTTACTTCGACCGAGACCTCATCGACCACGTGCTCTACAACCTCCTCACCAACGCAGCCAAATACAACCGCCCAGGAGGAACCATCCACCTCGCGCTTCTGCAGGCCGACGACCCCGAGTTCGTACGCATCGACGTGACCGACAGCGGAGCAGGCATTCCCCCCGAACGCCAGCGGACACTCTTCCGCCGGTTCTACGAAGGGGAGCACCGCCGGTTCAACACCTACGGAACCGGCATCGGCCTCTCCCTCACCAAAGACTACGTCACCCTCTGCCACGGCACCATCAACGTCGAGAGCAAGCCGGGAGTAGGCACCACCTTCTCCATCCACCTGCCCGTCGGCCGCAACCACTTCAGCGAAGAGGAAATCCAACAGATTGCGACACCCACACAGTCGGAACCCTCCTCCCCATCCGCAGCCGACAGTTTCCTCCCCGCAGACAGCACAGCAGAGGTCCCACAGCGCTCTACCCTCCTCATCGTCGAGGACAACGAAGACCTGCTCAGCCTCATGCGTCAGCTGCTCGAGCAAGACTACCACATCGTTTGTGCCCGCAATGGTGAGGAAGCCCTCCATCTTGTGCAGACGGAATCGGAAGTCAACCTCATCGTGTCCGACATCATGATGCCAGTGATGGACGGACTGGAGTTGACACGTCGCATCAAAAGCAATGTCGAAACCAGTCACCTGCCAGTACTGCTTCTTACGGCCCGACAAACCGACGACGACCGCATCGACGGCTACGACGTAGGCGCCGACGCCTATCTGACTAAACCCTTTTCGATGCCCCTGCTCCGTTCGCGCATCCGCAACCTTCTCCAGCAGCGGCATGATATAGCCGAACGATTCCGTCGTTCGCTTGTCATTGACCTTGGCGACAGCCCCACCAACGACATAGATCGCCAGTTTCTCAACCAGTGTATGCAGAGCATCAACCGCCACCTTGCCGATGCCGACTTCGATCACGCCCAGATGGCCACCGAAGTGGGTATGTCACGCTCAGCCTTATTCAAGAAACTCAAGGCACTCACCGGCATGGGTTACTCTGTATTCGTTCGCCATGTACGCCTCACAGCGGCTCGGAAGATGATGGACACCCACCGCTACGACCGTGTGTCCGATATCGCCTATGCTGTCGGATTCAGCGACCCACGCTATTTCTCCACCTGCTTCCGCCAGGCCTTTGGCACCTCCCCCACCGACTATATCGACGCACTGCATCAAGACAAGGCATAGCCCCTAACTGATTTACATCCATTCATTACATTCGATGGAGTTTCTCGCCCTTTCCCCGGCAGAGGTAATTCCATCGTTTTTTTTTGCCAAAACATGCCATTCCCGTTTCATTTCCCGATTTTTCAACATAATAAAACGAATTCTCAACATCCTTGCGCTGCATTTCCACTAATTTTGCCGCATAATTCTATTTATAAACTCCAAAAATCAATCATTATGAAACGAATTGTCTTGACAGCCCTGTTGGGCTTCGTGATCCTCGCCAACCTATTCGCCTCCGACCCAGGTGTGGTGATTAGCGGCGTGGAGGGAAACTACTCAATCGGTACGTTTGCCAAGGGGAGCGTGATTTTCCTGAACCGTACCATGACGTTCGGCGACATCCCCGAACAATTCGAGGGATGGCAGTACACGCGCATCAACGCCTACTCGTCGTACAATGGAGGCCCAAGTCCCGAACTGGTGGCGAAACCGCAGGCCGACGGCTACCTCTACTGCATTGTCGATATCTCGCTACAGGAGAGCATTGTCGAGCCCTGGGCGGCGACCAACGGATGGGACAAGATTGAAGGCGTGGAAATCTCCTACGGAGCGAAAGACAACCAACGCTTCTATGCCTACCGCAAGGCGTGCACGGCCGACGAGGAAATCACCATCGTCGAACCGGCTACGTTCTCACGCTGTATCATTATCGCACCGAAACTGATGGAAGCAGGTTCAGAAGAATACTTCGCTCCCGACCTGACCGTCACTGGTGCTGAAGGTAAGTATGTCATCGGCGACTTTGCACAGGGAGCCACCGTCTTCCTCAACCGCACGATGACGTTCGGAGCAATTCCCGAGCAGTTCCAGGGATGGAAGTTCACCCAGATTAACGCCTACTCTTCCTATAACGGCGGTCCGAGTCCCGAGCTGGTCGTCAAGCCAAAAGAGGACGGCTACCTCTACTGCATCGTCGATATTTCGGTACAGGAAAATGTCGTCGATCCTTGGGCAGAGGCCAACGGATGGAACAAGATTGATGGCGTCGAAATCTCCTACGGTGCCAACACCAGCCAGAAGTTCTATGCCTACCGAAAAGAGTGTGTGGCCAATCAGGAAATCACCATCGTCGAACCTGCCACCTTCTCGCGATGCATTATCATCGCTCCGGCAATGGCAGAACCCGAGCCTGTCTATTTCGCTCCCGACCTGACAATTACTGGTGCCGAAGGCAACTACGTCATCGGCGACTTTGCACAGGGCAGCACGGTTTTCCTCAACCGCACGATTACGTTCGGAGCAATCCCCGAGCAGTTCCAGGGATGGAAATATACCAAAATCAATGCATTCTCTTCTTATAACGGCGGTCCGAGCCCCGAACTGGTTGTAACACCCACGGAAGACGGCTACATCTATTGCATCGTCGATATTGAGAAACAAAACGAAGTGGTGGTGCCATGGGCTGCCGCAAATGGATGGACACAGATTGAAGGCATTGTCATTTCCTACGGTGCCAATGCCAACCAGAAGTTCTACGCTTACCGCAAGGAATGTGTAGCCGACCAGGAAATCACCATTGTCGAACCTGCCACCTTCTCACGCTGCATCATCATCGCACCAGAGATGACAGAGGCTACGCCCGTTGTTACCTACGATGCTGTGCCCATCGACATCAAGGTGAAAGGCTGGATGGAGACACAGGTGTTTGAAAACGGCGCCACCGCCTTTGCCAACCGCACATTCGTTTATCACAGCGCCAAGGCAGGACTTTCGGGACTGTATGTGACACGCTATAACGGTGGTGCTGCTCCCCAACTCACCATCACCGCACAGGCCGACGGCGACATGTACATCGCTCAATGCACCACGCAGACCGACGAATACAACGTCGCTGCCAATGGTTGGACAGCCGTCACCGACGACGACTTCGACTTGAAGTACAACGACGGCACCAACACTCCGTTTAAACTCTACAAGCGTGCCGTCACATCGGGTGAGACAATTCAGATTAATTCGACGGCGTGGGCAGGCATCCTCGTCTTCGGTTCGGCAATCACCTATTCGTTCCTGTCCGACATTGACGCCGTGGCTGTTGAAATCACCTCGTCCGGATGGATGGAGACCGATGTGCTCGACGTAGGCACGAAAGCCTTTGGCAACCGAAACTTCACCTACCACAGCATCAACTCCGACCTGATTGGACTCTATATCACACGCTACAACGGCGGTGCCGTTCCACGCCTCACAGTCAAAGCACTTGAGACAGGCGATATGTACATCGCACAATCGACAGCCAGCACCCTACCCGACCAGTACAACGTGATTGAGAACGGATGGACAAAGGTCTTCAACGCCGACTATGACTTCAAGTACAACGACGGAGCCAACACACCATTTACGGTTTACAAGCGCGCCGTCACGGCAGGTCAGCAGATTGAACTGAACTCCACCTCATGGGCTGGCATCCGCGTGCTTTCGTCCGATGCGATTATCTACCACATAGGACTGGTCGACGATGCCGACAACAGCACGACGCTGAACGCTTTGAACAGCATTAAGACCAACATCATGCTCTGCGGCCGCACCCTCTACAAGGACAACGAGTGGAACACACTGTGTCTGCCCTTCAACCTCACACTCGCAGGCTCACCTCTCCAAGATGCTACAGTCAAGGAACTGACTTCGTCGACGTTCAGCAACGGTACGCTGACGCTCAACTTCACCGACGCCACCAGCATCGAGGCAGGCAAGCCCTACATCGTGAAGTGGGCCAGCGGCGACAATCTGGTCAACCCAGCCTTTGAGGGCGTGACCGTGAACAAAACTCCGACGAATGTCACAACCGACATCGTGACATTCTGCAGCATCTACGCTCCTGTATCCTTCGACACCGAGAACCACAGCGTTCTCATTATGGGCGAAGACAGCAAACTCTTCTATCCCGACGGCCTTGACCATACTTACGTCAACGCCTTCCGCGGCTACTTCCAACTTGCCGAGGGTTATAGGGCTGGCGAACCGAGCAGCAACGTCAAATCCATCGTCGTCAACATTGACGAGGAAGCCACGGCAATTACCCCAATGGAAGCGCCTCAGCAGGGAGACCAGCGTGTCTATGACCTGACCGGCCGACGCGTGTTGCACCCGGCCAAGGGCATCTACATTCAGAACGGCAAAAAAGTGTATTTGAAATAATTAAAGTTCCGACAGAAAAGATGAAAAAGCAATATTTTTCCCCGACAGCGACAGCAGAGGCTGTCAGCATTCAGCACTTCTTGCAGACTGAAAGCATAACCGACATCAATGGCGACTCCGGTTACAACGGAGGCGGCCATGGTGGAGGCCGTGCACCTCGACGTGGTCGTGATTACTTCGAAGAGGAGCGTCCTGAACAGGAAGACACCTCATGGGGTTCACTCTGGTGATGTCCAACCAGTGTTTAATTTTTCAAAAAGAATGATGATGAAACGAGTTATTTTATCAGCCTTGTTGAGCTTTGTGGCCCTCATGTCCTCCTTTGCTGCCGACCCCAATCTGGTCATCAGCGGAGTCGAGGGGAACTATGCCATTGGCTCATTCGCCAAGGGAAGCGTTGTCTTCCTCAACCGAACCATGACGTTCGGCGACATTCCCGAACAGTTTGATGGGTGGCAATTCACCCAAATCAACGCCTACTCCACCTGGAACGGCGGTCCGAGTCCCGAACTGGTGGCTAAACCTTCAGCCGACGGCTACATGTATTGTATTGTCGACATCTCCCTACAGACCGACATCGTCGATCCTTGGGCCGAGGCCAACGGATGGACCAAGATTGACGGCATCGAAATCTCCTACGATACCAACGCCAACCAGAAGTTCTATGCCTACCGAAAAGCGTGTGTGGCCAACGAAGAAATCACCATCGTCGAACCTGCCACGTTCTCGCGCTGCATACTCATTGCACCTGAATTGACCAAAGCAGAGCCAGAGCCTACCTACCTCGCTCCTGACCTGACCGTCAGCGGCGCTGAAGGCAACTACGTCATCGGCGACTTTGCACAGGGTAGCACGGTGTTCCTCAACCGCACGACGACGTTCGGAGCAATCCCCGAGCAGTTCCAGGGATGGAAGTACACCAAAATCAATGCTTACTCAACCTATAACGGAGGTCCGAGCCCCGAACTGGTTGTAACACCCACGGAAGACGGCTACATCTATTGCATCGTCGATATTGAGAAACAAAACGAAGTGGTGGTGCCATGGGCTGCCGCAAATGGATGGACACAGATTGAAGGCATTGTCATTTCCTACGGTGCCAATGCCAACCAGAAGTTCTACGCTTACCGCAAGGAATGTGTAGCCGACCAGGAAATCACCATCGTCGAACCTGCCACGTTCTCGCGATGCATCATCATCGCACCAGAGATGACAGAGGCAGAGCCTGTGGTGACCTACGATGCCGTGGCCATCGACATCAGTTCGAAGGGTTGGATGGAGACACAGGTGTTTGAAAACGGTGCCACCGTCTTTGGTAACCGCGCATTCGTTTATCACAGCGCCAAGGCTGGACTGAATGGGCTGTACGTGATTCGCTACAATGGTGGTGCAGCCCCGCAACTTACCATCAGGGCTCAGGCCGACGGCGACATGTACATCGCACAATGCACCACGCTGACCGATACGTACGACGTCGCTGCTAACGGATGGACTGCCGTCACCGAAGATGACGTCGACCTCCGCTACAACGACGGGACCAACACACCGTTCAAACTCTACAAGCGTGCCGTCACGTCGGGCGAGACGATTCAGATTCATTCAACGTCGTGGGCAGGCATTCTCGTCTTCTCGTCCGAGGAGATTACCTACCGCATCCTTACCGACGTGACAGTCTCTGCCACACAATACGCCACGATGGTGACTCCTTATACGGTTGACTTGGAAACCTGGAACACAGACGCAGGCATCACCGCCTACGCTGTTTCCGTCGATGAGACAGGACAGCCGACCTACACCGAAACCACGGGCGTCGTTCCTGCAGGTACTCCCCTTCTGATTCAAGGCGAGGCGGGTTCCTACACCATTCCTTATTCTTATAATGCTCCTGAAGTTCTGGAGACGGAACTGCAGGCTGTGACGGCAGAAACGGAGGCTGACGGCACGCAGTACGTGCTGGACTACCGCGACAGCGAACTGGGCTGGTACAAGCAGACCACAGGCACGCTGGCGGCTGGTCAGTGCTTCCTGACCTTCCCTGAAGGGACAGATGATTTCGTGCCGATGGAAAGCGAAATCGTCATTCCCGATGATACTCCCTCAGATATAGTTATCAGCGGCACCGAAGGAAACTACATCATTGGCGACTTTGCCCAGGGAAGCGTAGTTTTCATGAACCGCACCTTTACGTTCGGCGCGATTCCCGAACAGTTCGAGGGTTGGAAATACACCAAGATTTATGCTTACTCGTCGTATAACGGCGGTCCCAGTCCCCAACTGGTGGCAACGCCGAAATCCGACGGCTACATCTACTGCATCGTCGATATTGAGAAGCAGAACGAGGTAGTCGTGCCATGGGCTGCAGCTAATGGATGGACACGCGTCGATGACCTTGAAATCGCATACGGTGCCAATGCCAACCAGAAGTTCTACGTCTATCGCAAGCCTTGCGTGGCCGACGAAAAAATCAGCATCGTCGAACCTGCCACGTTCTCGCGCTGCATCCTCATTGCACCTTCCATCACAGAGTCGGAAGAACCTGTCGAACAGGTTGACGCCGTGGCTGTGAGCATCGAGGCACGCGGCTGGATGGAGGTGACGACGCTGGCGAACGGCAACACGGCCTTTGGCAACCGCAGTTACACCTACAACTCCGTTCGTAAGGAACTGTCGGGGCTCTACGTCACGAGATATAACGGCGGCGATGCGCCCAGCCTGATGGTTACGGCTCAGGCCGACGGCGACCTCTACATCGCACAGGCCGACGGGGACAACTCTTACGACGTCGTGGCCGAGGGTTGGACCTTGGTGCCCGACTATACGTTCCACTACAATGACGGCACAAACACAGGCTTCACGGTCTATAAGCGTACAGTGACCGAGGGCGAAGTCGTCATCATCCACACGACGGCATGGCAGGGCATTCTGGTTCTCTCGTCGAGCACCATCACCTACAACCTGCTTTCGCCCATCATACCGCCCGTACCAGGCGTCGTAGTACACCACTCAATTGCCAGTTCGAAGCAGTTCGTCGGTTCGCCCAGCATCGTCAAACTGAACGACGGCACACTGATAGCATCCAACGACCATTTCGGCAGCAGTTTCATCTCGAACACCTTCGTGTCGCGCTCGACCGATGGCGGTGAGACATGGGAACAGATTGCCGAGATAGAACGTCTGAACTGGTCGAAACTCTTCACCCGCGGCGACGAACTCTACCTGCTGGGTGTTGCCCCACGTGTTCCCATCGGCTACGGCGACATCGTCATCTTGCGTTCGAACGACGGAGGTGAGACTTGGACAAAGCCGTTCGACACCGAACATGGTCTGCTGCGCGTGGGTTACTACCACTGCGCACCGACGCCGGTGGTTCACCACAACGGACGTCTGTGGCGAGGCATGGAGAACCAGGGACAAGACGGTGGTTGGGGACCTTTTGGAGCCTTCATCATGTCGGTTCCCGACTCCGTCAACCTGCTCCGTTCGTTGAACTGGCGATTCACGAACGAACTGCAATACACAGCCGGTGCTGTCGATGCGTTCACGTGGCTTGAAGGCAATGCCGTCGTGACTCGCGAAGGCGAGATGGTCGATGTGCTGCGTCTGCACTACCTGCCCGACGACCGTGCTGCCATCGCCCATGTGAGCGAAGACGGACGTCAGTTCACGTTCGACCCGCAGAACGACATCGCCTATCTGCCCGGTGCCTGCAAGAAGTTCACCATCAACTTCGACAGTGTGAGCAACCGCTACTGGACCATCAGCAACTATGTGCTGCCTCAGTTCCGCAACAACGACACAGGTTCGACGCGCAACACGCTGGCCCTGTCGTGGTCGGACGACCTGATACACTGGACCATCAAGGACATCCTCTTGCATACCGACGAGATTGGCATTCGTGGCTTCCAATATGCTGACTGGCTCATCGATGGCGACGACATCCTTGCAGTGGTTCGCACGGCTTGGCCCGACGAATCGGGCAATGCCGACAGTCCTCACAACGCCAACTACCTGACGTTCCACCGTTTCCGCAATTTCCGTTACGAAAACCCGGACGAACTGAAAGGTGCCGTCGAGGTAAAGAAGTGGCATGGCGGCGCACAGTCGGCCATGGCACTGACCTTCGACGACGGTTTCAAGGCCCACCACGACTATGCCGTTCCCGTTCTGAACAATTATGACATACCTTCCACCTTCTTCCTCATCACGCAGGAAATCGTCCATCAGGGACAGACACCCAATGCGCGCTATGGCATCTGGGAAGACTTCCGCGAAATGGCCGACCAAGGACACGAGATTGCCTCGCACACGGTGAGCCATCCCAACCTGATCGGCATGTCGGTCGAGGCGATGGAGCAGGAACTGGCCGACAGTCGTGCTGCCATCGAGGAGAACATCGGTCAACGCTGTTTCTCGCTGGCTTATCCCTACTGCAACCACGACGGCGACGTCGATATTCTCACCGCCCAACATTACGAAGTGGCGCGAGCTTGCGGCGGACTGACCAACCCTGCCTCGTTGACCGACGCGGGAAGGATGGGCGTCAATTCGCACATGGTCACCTGGCTCTACCCACGTTCGCTGGCCAACGAGACCACCAGTTTCAACGCGTTGAAGGTGATGACCGAGGAAGACCTGATTCCCGAAGGTGGATTCGGCGTGGTCTGCATCCACGAGGTGCTGCCTTTCGACAAACTGGGCGAGAGCGACACCTACGAGGTGGCCACGACGGAATGGCTGGAGAATGTGTGCCAGTTCCTCTCGGAGAAACGTGAGGCTGGTGAAATCTGGCCGACCACCCTGTCGCACATCACGAAGTATGCCCGCGAACGTGACAACCTCAGCGTAAAACGTACGCTCAATGCGACTGAAGACACGTTGTGCTACGACTTCAGCACGCGTCTCGACCCGACCATCTACGACGAGCCACTGACCCTTAGCCTGCAGGTTCCTGAAGGCTGGACGGATGTGCGCTGTCTGGTGATGGAAGGTGAAATGCAGGTCGAGGAAATCGCCTGTGACCCCGAAAGCAACGAGGTCGTCGTCGATGTCATTCCCGACCGTCAGTCGGTCATCTTCGTCCGCGAAATCGAGCCGGTTGGTGTCGAGTCGGTGACGACGAAGAAGGTGTTTTCCTACCCCGTTCCCGCCAAAGTGACGGCCTACGTGCAGTTCGGTGAGAATGTGGAAGGTAGCTGCCAGTTGCTGAACATGAGTGGGCAGGTCGTCAAGAACCTGGGCCATCAGCACTCGGTCGACGGCGTCATCACGGTGCCTGTGGCAGGTCTGCCCGCAGGTATGTACATGCTGCGCCTCAACGACGGCTGCACCAATCGTACCGTCCGCATTTTGAAAAAATAATGTCGATAGGCAAGAGTCTGGAGTCTAGAGTCTCTCGACTCCAAAATCTTGCCTCCAAACCCCTAAAAATTGCACCGCAGTGCAACTAAATTTACACTGCGGTGCGACTAAAATCCAATTTCAACGAGATTTTACACACGTTGGATTTCAGCATCTAACCATCTCTTTTTCAGATGAATCATATCAAAACCATACTTTTCGCAACGCTGTCGTTCACAGCCACCGTCAGCCTGGCACAGGTGAAACAGGTAGACACACCGACGATGTCTGCGACGATGTTTTCCAAGAACGAAGTAAGAGTCACCCACGGACTGTTCTGGGAGGCAGAGCAACGGGATGTCCGTTTCCTGCTCAGCCTCGACCCCGACCGTTTTCTCAGCGGTTTCCTTTTGGAGGCGGGACTGAAGCCCAAAGCACCTAAATACGGCGGTTGGGAAAGCGAAGGTGTAGCGGGTCAGACACCTGGCCACTACCTGTCGGCCTGTGCGCAGTACTACGGCACGACGGGTGACGAACGCTTCCGCCACATCGTCGACTACATGGTCGAACAACTGGACAGTTGCCAACAGGCCAACGGCAATGGCTATCTGGCTGCCACGCCCGACGGCAAACGCATTTTTGCCGAGGTCGCTGCCGGGAACATCTCGACGAAGCCCTTCGACCTGAATGGTGGGTGGGTACCCATCTATGTGATGCACAAGGTGCTGGCAGGCCTGATTGACGCCTATCAGTTTGCCGGCAACGAACGTGCGCTGAAGGTGGCAACCCGTTTGGGCGAATGGATGTACGGAACCTTCTACCACCTCACCGAAGCCCAGATGCAACAGGTGCTGGCCTGCGAATTTGGCGGCATGAATGAGGCGCTGGCCAACCTCTATGCCTTTACGAAGAATCAGCACTTCCTCGACCTCGCCAAACGCTTCGACAACCATCAGGCCATCATGGACCCGCTGGCGGCACAGACCGACAGTCTGGAGGGTAAGCATGCCAACACGCAGATACCTAAAATAGTGGGTGCCGCACGCCTGTACGAACTGACCGGCAGCAGACGCGACTCGACCATCGCCGACTTCTTCTGGCACACTGTCACGGCCTTCCACACCTATGCCAACGGCGGCAACAGCGACGGGGAGCACTTCGGCGCTCCGGGCATGCTGTCCAACCGCCTGGGCACCAACACAACGGAGACGTGCAACACGTACAACATGCTGAAACTCACCACGCACCTCTTCAGTTGGAACACTCGGCAGGAATACATCGCATACTACGAACGTGCACTGTACAATCAAATCCTCGGTTCGCAGAATCCTGACGACGGCATGTGCCTGTACTATACCCCGTTGTGTCCTGGTGGCAAGAAGAACTACCTGGCGCCCGATGCGTTCGTCTGCTGCAGCGGAACCGGCATGGAAAACCACATCAAGTACGCCGACTTCATCTATGCACAAGGCGAGGATAACAGCCTCTTCGTCAATCTGTTCATTCCGTCGAGACTCGACTGGAAAGAGCGAGGCCTCGTCGTCACACAAGACTCCGACATCCCCTTCGGAAACAACACGACGCTGACGTTCGCCACACCCAAGAAACAGTCACTCGTCGTCCGACTGCGATGGCCGGAATGGGCGGGCAAAATGTCGATAAAGATCAACGGACACGCCATCAAGGTAAAAGGCAAGCCCGGCACGTACCTGTCTTTCAAACGAACTTGGAAAGACGGCGACCGGATGGAGGTTTCGTTCGACATGAATACCTACACGGTGGCGATGCCCGACAATCCACAGCGCGTGGCCATCTTCTACGGACCTGCTCTGCTGGCGGGCGAACTCGGCACTCAGCAGCCTGATCCCGCGATGGGTACGCCCGTACTGATCTGCGACGGTCTGCCCACGGCGCAATGGCTGGAACGTGTGCCCGACACCTTGCTACACTTCCGCACCAAAGGCCTTGGCCCACGCGACTATTCCCTCATTCCCTTTTACCAGATGCACCACCAGCACTACGTCGTCTATTGGGACGTTAAACCACCCCTTTCGGCTCAAACCCCAAGCCAGCCGCTCGACCACTACCTCATGGTCTATCACGAAGACCGCGACCACAGCCTGCACATGGCGCTGAGCGACGACGGCTACCAATTCCATGCACTCAACCACGACGAGCCTGTGATGGCCGGCGATAGCATTGCCCGTGAACGAGGTATCCGCGACCCACACATTTATCGTGCGCCCGACGGTAGCTTTCTCCTGGCCATGACCGACCTGCATTGCCGCGCAAAGGAACTGGGACTACGGCCGACAACATGGGAACGCGACGAGAAGATTTATGACTGGGGCAACAACCGCGGGCTTGTGTTGGCTCGTTCGTTCGACTTGATTCACTGGACACACACCCAGGTGACGTTTGACCACTTCCCTGGCTTTTCCGACGTGGCTTGCGTCTGGGCGCCACAGACCATCTACGACGAAGCCACGCAGCAGCTCATGCTCTACTTCACACTCCGCCACACAGGGGGACGCACCGAACTGTACTATTCGTATGTGAATGACACGTTCGACACCTTGCTCACGGCACCTCGGCGGCTGTTCCAATATCCCGACGCCCACACCCAAGTGCTCGATGCCGACATCCTGCCCTTCCAAGGCAAGTTCATCATGACTTACTGCTGCCAGGATCCCATCAGCGGTGTGAAGGTAGCCGTGAGCGACCGGATATGCGGGCCCTACGAATACCGCGCAGGACAGGTGGATGGCGAAGCCGTCTCGTGCGAGGCCCCCACAGTGTGGAAGCGCGAAGGCACCGACAAGTATGTGCTTATGTACGACGTGTTCGGAGCAGAGGGGGGCAGTTTCGGGTTTGCAGAGACCACCGACTTCCTCCACTTCACACCCATCGGCCGTTTCAACCACAACGGCCCGATGACGGCAGACTTCCTTAAACCCAAACACGGAGCAGTCATCCCCATCACCGAGTGGGAGGCCAACCGGCTGCGTCAGTACTGGGAATAAGGCAGACTGCTACTGTCCCAGTCGTGCCTGCACGACGTTGACGACGTAGTCGCCCAGTTTTTCGCTCGCAGTGACGAGGTCGGAAAGCAGCGTGCCCGTGGCGTAGTCGTATTCGTGGGCGTTGATGGCGTGCAGGTTGTAGTCCTGCAATTCCTCGCAGCGTTCGTTGATCGCCTCCTCGATGCGGTAACTGTCCTCGATGTTGTGGTCGCGGGCATGGCCGGTCATCGTGCGGTTCATCTGGGCAAGTGCGCTGTCGAGCAACTTGAACAGTTCGCGCAACTTGACGTGGAGCTCGGGCGTGAACTTGTTGCCTGCCTCGTTGCGGCGTTGCAGCGTGCGGGCCAGGTTGCGGCAAGAGTCGCCGATGGACTCCAACTCGCTGATTTCGCGCATCATCTGGCGCACCTTCGCCTTCGTCACGTCGCTCAGGTGGTTGTCGCTCACCTGCTCGAGGAATTGCGCAATGCCCAGTTCCATTTGGTCGGTGACGTACTCCTGGTGTTCGATTTCCTCGAACAGGCTCTGGGCCTTGTCCTTGTCTTTCTCCACATGGAGCAGGCGCACCATGCCGAACATCAGCTGCACGTGGCGGGCAAAACGGGCGGTCTCCTTCTGCGCCTGCAGCACCGAGATTTCGGGCGTCGGCATCAGATTGGCCTGGATGTAGATGAGTCGGAAGTCGTCGCCTTCCTTCTTCTCCTCTTCCTTCATGGGCAACAGGCGGCACACCACCCGTTCCATCTGCGGAATGAGGCCGATGAGGATGGCGGTGTTCGCCACGTTGAAACAGGTGTGGAACGTCGCCAGCACCACGGGCAGGAGCTCAGTCTGTCCGCCAGCGGCAGGGTCGTAGCCGACAATCGAGCAAACCACATCGACAAAGGGATAGAACACGCACAGCACCCACACCACGCCGAACACGTTGAACAGCAGGTGGGCCAGGGCTGCGCGGCGCGCCGGCGTGTTGGCGCCCAGGGCTGCGAGGTTGGCGGTGGCCGTCGTACCGATGTTCTCGCCCATCACCAGCGCAATGCCGAGGTAGATGGGCAGCACGCCCGTCGAGCACAGCAGAATCGTGATAGCCATCACGGCGGCCGACGACTGCACAATGCAGGTGATCACCGTGCCGATGGCCAGAAACGCGAGGATGGTCCAGTAGCTGCCCGTGTCGAACGAGGCAAAGAATGCGACCACCGACTCATTGTGCTCCAGGTCCAGTTCCTTGCCTGCCGAACTGAGCATCACGAGCGAGAAGAACATGAACGCGATGCCGAAGAGGAAGTCGCCGAAGAGCCGGTGCTTCTTCTTGTGAATCAGGATCATGCCCACCAGAAAGGCAGGAAAGACAAAGTTGGTCAGATCGACATTGTAGCCCAGCGACATGATCCACGCGGTGAGCGTCGTACCGATGTTCGCACCCATGATCACCGAGATGGCCTGCGAGAGCGTCAGCAGGCCGGCCGACACGAACGACACGGTCATCACCGTCGTGGCCGACGACGACTGCACGGCGCAGGTGACCAGCGTGCCGGTCAGCATACCGGTCAGTCGGTTGGTGGTCATGCGGGCCAGGATGTGGCGCAGCTGCGGACCGGCCAGTCGCTGCAGCGCGTCGCTCATCGTCTTCATGCCATAGATGAGCAGTGCCAGTGCTCCGGCCAGCTTCAGGCCAATCATCCAATAGTCTTGATTCATTGAGAGATAGGGGTTTAGTTCGTCAAACACATTTGATTTCTGTGCAAAAGTACGCCGATTTGCCTTCCGCCCCAAACCTTCGCAGATACAATGCCGTTACAGCCCCAAAATATAACGTCAATGAAACAAACATTGCAATCCTGTTATAAGCCAGCCACCCCGCCGCACCAGCCGTCGCGCAGCGCAGACACCCCGACAGCAGGCCAGAAACACAGCCGATGGGCAGAGGAAAGTCGGTCGATGCGCAGAGGAAAATCAGTCGATGCGCAGAAAGGACTCAGCCGCTGCGCGGATCAAACTCAAAATATCATTGAAAATTCTGAAAATATCAATGGTATTTGTAGAAATATCAATGGTATTCTTGAAAATATCAGTGATATTTTGAGTTTTATCCGCACAGCAACCGAGTTGAGTGCAAACAATGGGCAAGTTTGTGGCGCGCAGTTGCTGAACTTGGTGCGCAGAACGGGCGACGCAGGACGGAGTTTCGGGCAACGACAGGGCGCACATCTGCCAAAACGGCGGTTAATTTGCCAAATTGACAGACTTCGCCGCTCGTTTTTTCCAAAAACGGAGTTGGCACGCTCGTTGCACTTATCTCAGCGAACGGCGACGCGAAAAGCACAGCTTGGAGCCTCAAAGTTCAACCCTCAAAATTAAAATATTGTTTAACCTTTAACCAATAGGAGGAAAGAATTATGTTACCAATGATGAGAAACAGCTGGCTGCCCAGCGTATTTAACGACTTGTTCGACACTGAATTCATGCCGCGTACCAATGCAACCGCTCCGGCTATCAATGTCATCGAGAGCGACACCGAATATAAAGTAGAGCTTGCCGCTCCGGGTACCAAGAAGGAGGATTTCGACGTCCAGGTTAACGACGAAGGAAATCTGCACATCAAACTCGAATCGAAGACGGACCACAAGGACGAGGACAAGAAGTCGCACTACCTGCGCCGCGAGTTCTCCTACACGAAGTTCGAACAGACCTTGATCCTGCCCGACGACGTGGAGAAGGAGAAGATTGCCGCCCATGTCGATAACGGCGTCCTGACCATCGACCTCCCGAAGCTCGCACCGAAGGAAGCACCGAAGCTCGGTCGCAAGGTCGAGATTGCATAAGCCAAGCGCACAGCTTGCTAAGAAGTCAGAGGACACAGAGCCGCCCACCGTGGCGCTCTGTGTCCTCTTTCTTATATAATCATTACCATCCATGCATTCCGCCGCCAGGGCCGCCGCCACCGCCAGGCATGCCTCCGCCGCCACCCATCGAGCCACTGACGGAGGTCGAGGCGGTGAGGTCGGTCGATGAGGAACCGGTCGAGACGGAGCAGCCGGTGCGCAGCGAGTAGAACTGTGTGCCCCCCGTGAGGGTGCAGCCGCCGCGGAGGGTATAGCTGCTGCCCGCCGAGAAGGCAGGCGAGGACACCATCAGCGCGGTGCCGCTGTTGCTGCTGGGCATGGTATAGCCGAGGATGGCCTGCGCGCCGCTGAGGATGCCGATCGTGCTGCCGGACGAAACGCTGGCGACGATGCTGGCTTGCTTCGACGACGAAGCGACCTCCTGCACATTTCCACCCACGGCAATGAGGGTGCCGCCATTGACGTAGCAGGTATAGCCTTCGGCCGCGTCGATGCCGCATTCTGCGCCGTTTCCGCCCTCGGCAACGGTGACTCCACCATTGAAATAGAGGTTCGCATTGGCGTCGATGGCGTCGTTGCCCGTGGCACGGGCGTAGAGATAACCGCCGCTGACGGTGAGGTTGCCGGTGGAGTTGAGGGCGTCCTCATCCGCATGATGCGGGCAAGACGCTCACGCTTCCCGCATTTTTTTAATTTTTAATTTTTAATTTTTAATTTAATTGTCGTACCTTTGCAGCCGCAATCAGTAAATCATAATAATAAGATGAACTTTGTACAAGAACTCAAATGGCGCGGCATGATCCACCAGATGATGCCAGGCACCGAAGAATTGTTGGAGAAAGAACAGAACGTCAGTGCCTACCTGGGCATCGACCCCACAGCCGACTCACTTCACATCGGACACCTGTGCGGCGTGATGATGCTGCGGCACTACCAGCGCTGCGGCGGCAAACCCTTCGCCCTCATCGGCGGTGCCACCGGCATGATTGGCGACCCCTCGGGCAAGAGCCAGGAACGCAACCTGCTGGACGAAGAGACACTGGCACACAACGTGAAGTGCATCAAGGCACAGCTCGCCCACTTCCTCGACTTCGAAAGCGACGCACCCAACCGCGCCGAACTGGTCAACAACTACGACTGGATGAAGGACTTCACCTTCCTCGCCTTCGCACGCGACGTCGGCAAACATATCACCGTCAACTACATGATGGCCAAGGAGTCGGTGCAGAAGCGCCTGAACGGTGAGGCACGCGACGGTCTGTCGTTCACTGAATTTACCTATCAGCTCCTGCAAGCCTACGACTTCTACTGGCTCAGCGAGCACAAGAACTGCCGACTCCAGCTCGGTGGTGCCGACCAGTGGGGCAATATCACCACGGGATCCGAACTCATCCGACGCATGTCGGGCAAGGAATGCTTCGCACTGACCTGCCCCCTCGTCACCAAGAGCGACGGACGCAAGTTCGGCAAGACGGAGAAAGGGAACATCTGGCTCGACCGCAACCGCACCAGTCCCTACCAGTTCTACCAGTTCTGGCTCAACGTGGCCGACGAGGATGCGGAGCGTTACATCAAGATATTCACCTCGCTCACGAAGGAAGAAATCGACAACCTCATCGCCGAGCACCGTCAGGACCCGGGTCAACGTCTGCTGCAAAAGCGGCTGGCCAAGGAAGTGACCGTCATGGTGCACTCCGAAGCCGACTACGACATGGCGCTCGAAGCTTCGCAAATCCTGTTCGGAAAATCGACCAAGGAAGCCCTGCTGAAGCTGGATGAGCAGACGCTCCTCGACGTGTTCGACGGCGTTCCCCACTACGAAGTCCCCCGTGCCCTGTTCGAGGGTGAAGGCACACCGGCCATCCAACTCACCACCGACCACGCACCCATCTTCCCCTCGAAGGGCGAGATGCGCAAGCTGACGCAGGGCGGCGGCGTCTCTGTCAACAAGGAAAAGCTCACCGACCCCAACGCCGCACTGACCACCGCCGACCTGCTCGACGGCAAGTACCTGCTCGTGCAGCAAGGCAAGAAAAAGTACTTCCTGGTGATTGCGAAGTAACCATCAGTACACAGATTGAGTTAAGAAAGGGAAGGAAAAAGAGTTGATCTAAGTACGACGTACCCAGATGAGCCACAAAGGAAAACGGCTTTCAGCACTTACGCTGTGCCTTGTACTTCGTCCTTTGCCATTCTCTTCACGCTCATAGCATCAGCTTGCAACTGCTTCTGAAGTTCGTCCACCGTGGCGAACTTCTTTTCGTTTCGGACAAAACGGAGGAAACGAAGGGTAATGTGCTGGTCGTAGAGGTCGCCGGCGAAGTCGAAGAGGTGGACCTCGATGCTGCGGTCGGAGCCGTTGTCGAGGGTGGGACGGGTGCCGATGTTGAGCATACCCGGGCCTTGCTCGGTCTGGACGGCATAGACGCCATTCATGGGAATCAGCTTGTCGGGGTCGTCGGGACGGAGATTGGCCGTCGGAAAACCGAGGGTGGTGCCGACGTGATGGCCGCGGACCACAGTGCCGCCGAGGGTGTAGGGACGCCCGAGCATCGTCGTTGCATCCTCGACTCGTCCCTCGGTCAGTGCGCGTCGGATGGCAGAGCTGGACACATGGCCCAGGCCCTGCAGCTCGTTTGCCTGCACGACGTCGATGCCGATGTCGCGGCCTATGCGCACGTAGTCGCCGAAACCTTCCGTGCGGTCGTGACCGAAACGATGGTCGTAGCCGATGACGAGCACACGGACATGGAACTGCTTCAGCAGCACATCCTCCATGAACTGACGGGCTGACAGGGCTGCAAGTTCGGGGGTGAAGGGCAGCATAGCCACCTCATCGACCTGGGTGTCGCCCAAGAGCTGCGCCTTCTCGTGCGACGTGGTGAGCAGGCGGATGGGGGCGTCGGGACGCAGGACGCGGGCAGGATGGGTGGAAAAGGTCACCAGCATCGACCGCAGTCCACGTCGCAGGGCTTCCTCCTTCACTTGCTGAATGAGGAAACGATGACCACAGTGTACGCCGTCGAAGAATCCGATGGTGGCGACTGTGGGCTGGACACGTCCGTATGTCTTGTCGGTTTTGAGCAAATAGAATTTATTTGTTGATAATCATTTTTCAGTGCAAAGTTACGGAAAAACTTACCGACGGGAAATTATTCGCCATCTTTTTCTCACTATTCACCTAAAAATTACTAACTTTGCAGTTGTTAAGGTATGAAGAATGACTGAAGAACCGACCAAACATCAATATTTACCAAACATCAATTCGCCGGCCGACCTGCGTCGGCTGCGTGTGGAGGAGTTGCCACAGGTGTGCGACGAACTGCGCCATGACATCATTCATGAGCTGTCGGTCAACCCTGGGCATTTGGCTTCGAGCCTCGGTGTGGTGGAGCTGACTGTGGCGTTGCACTATGTGTTCGACACACCCTACGACCGCATCGTGTGGGACGTCGGACATCAGGCCTACGGCCACAAAATCCTGACTGGGCGTCGCGACAGGTTCTGCACCAACCGAAAGTTGGGCGGTCTGCGTCCCTTCCCCTTCCCCACGGAGAGCGAGTACGATGCGTTCTGCTGCGGACATGCCTCCAACTCCATCTCGGCTGCGCTGGGCATGGCTGTAGCGGCTCGTCTGCATGGCGAGCAGCGGCAGGTGGTGGCCGTGATCGGCGACGGAGCCATGAGTGGCGGCCTGTCGTTCGAAGGTATCAACAACGCGGCCTCGACGCCCAACGACATGCTCGTCATCCTGAACGACAACAACAAGTCGATCGATGACAGCGTGGGAGGCATGAACCAATACCTGCTGCGTCTGACCACAAACACGACGTACAATAATTTAAGGTATCGCGCCTCGCGCAAACTCTTCGACTGGGGCATCCTGAACGAGAAACGTCGCAAGAGCATCATCCGCTTCAACAACAGCATGAAGTCGTTGCTCACCCACCAGCAGAACATGTTCGAGGGTATGGACATCCGCTATTTCGGCCCGACCGACGGGCACGACGTTATCGAGCTCGTGCGTGTGCTCCGTGCCATCAAGGACATGAAGGGTCCGAAACTACTGCACGTCCATACGGTGAAGGGTAAAGGCTACAAGCCAGCCGAGGAGAATGCGACTGTCTGGCACGCACCCGGCAAGTTTGACGAAGACACAGGCGAACGGCTCGACGTGGGTAAGCCCGCGACGAAGTGCCCGCCTCGGTTCCAGGATGTGTTTGGCGAGACACTGCTCGAACTGGCACAGCAGAATCCCCAGATCGTGGGCGTCACACCCGCCATGCCCACAGGCTGTTCGATGAACATCATGATGCACGCGCTGCCCGACCGCACCTTCGACGTCGGCATTGCCGAGGGCCATGCAGTGACCTTCTCGGGTGGAATGGCGAAGGACGGGCTGCTGCCTTTCTGCAACATCTATTCGTCGTTCATGCAGCGTGCCTACGACAATATCATCCACGACGCAGCCATCATGCGCCTCAACATGGTGCTGTGTCTCGACCGTGCAGGCCTTGTCGGCGAAGACGGACCCACCCACCACGGTGCCTTCGACCTCGCCTTCCTGCGTCCCATCCCCAACCTGACCATCGCTTCGCCCTACGACGAGCCCGAGTTGCGCCGCCTCATGTTCACAGCCCAGCAGCCCGACATGGGCACTTTCGTCATCCGTTATCCGCGCGGCCGCGGCAGTGTGGTCGATTGGCGCTGCCCGCTCGAAGCCGTACCCGTGGGCAAGGGCCGGCTGTTGCGCGACGGCGACCGTGTGGCAGTCCTTTCGCTCGGTCCCATCGGCACCGAAGTGGCAAAGGCCATCGACGGCCTTTCCGACGAGATTCAACCCCACGTTGCCCACTACGACATGCGCTTTCTCAAGCCGTTGGACGAGGAAATCCTGCACGAAGTGGGACAACGGTTCAGCCGCATCATCACCGTCGAAGACGGGGTTGTGACGGGCGGACTGGGCAGTGCCGTGCTCGAGTTCATGGCCGACCACGGCTACACCCCCACCCTCCACCGCATCGGCATTCCCGACACATTCGTCGAGCATGGCACCGTGACCCAACTTCGTGAAATCTGCAAGATGGATGCACCGAACATCCAGCGCATCATACTCAAACTGTTATGAAGATCATCATTGCCGGCGCAGGCGCCGTGGGCACACACCTGGCACGCCTGCTTTCGAAGGAAAACCTGAACGTGGTGCTCATCGACGCCGATGAGGACAAGCTCAGTAAGCTGTCGGGCGAGATGGACATTATGACACTTGCTGTCTCGCCTACCTCGCTCACAGGTTTAGGCGATGCAGGCGTGGCCGATGCCGACCTCTTCATCGCTGTCACGCCACACGAGAGCGAGAACATCACCTGCTGCATGCTGGCCAAGCAGCTGGGCGCACGACGCACGGTGGCTCGGGTCGATAACTTCGAATACATGAAGCCGGAGAACCGCCACTACTTCGAGCAGATGGGCATTTCGTCGCTCATCTATCCCGAGCTGCTGGCGGCGCGCGAGATTGCCGAGAGCGCCCAGTTCTCGTGGGTGCGCCAGCTGTGGGAATTCGGTGAGCAGAACGACCTCCTGCTGCTCAGCGTGAAGATGCACGACAACCACCCCATCGAGGACAAAGAGATTGCCAACCACGACAACCAACTCGTCGGCCACACGCTCCGAGAAATCGGCCGGCTGCACGGACACGCCTTCCATGTCGTCGCCATCAAGCGCAACGGCGAGACCGTGATGCCGACCGGCGACGACCGCATCCTGGCGCGCGACCTCGTCTTCTTCATGACCACCCGCGACAATGTGAACAACATCCGCCATCTCTCGGGCAAGGACGACTACCCGAGTGTGAAACACGCGCTCATCATCGGTGGCGGCAAGCTCTCGGTGCGTGCCGACTGGGCACTGCCCGACTCGTTGTCGCTCAAGATCATCGAGCCGTCGTACGAGCGCTGCGAGCAGCTCGGCAAGATGACCAAGTCCCGCACCCTCGTCATCAATGGCGAGAGCCACGACATGGACTTGCTCAACGACGAGGGCTACGGCTACCTCGAAGCCTTCATCGCCCTCACCCCCAACGACGAGGAGAACATCCTCGCCTGTGTGGCAGCCCGCCGAAAGGGTGTGCGCAAGACCATAGCCCAGGTCGAGAACCTCGACTACTTCGACATGGCGGAGGACCTCGACGTGGGCACCATCATCAACAAGAAACAGATTGCAGCCAGCCACATCTACCAGATGCTGCTCAAGTCGAGCATCGCCGGCGTGAAGATGCTGACGGTGGCCGATGCCGACGTCGCCGAGTTTGTCGTGACCAAAGGTTCGCGCATCACGCGCCATCCCGTCATGGAACTCGGACTGCCGCGCGGCGTCAACCTCGGCGGCATGATCCGCAACGGGCGTGCCCAACTGATCGAAGGTCAGACGCAGCTGCAGGAAGGCGACCGCGTCGTCGTCTTCTGCATGACAGGAATGCTGAAACGACTGGACCGCTATTTTAAGTAAGACGGGATGAACTGGAAACTTGTCATACGCATCATCGGTGTCCTGCTGTCCATCGAGGCAGGGCTGATGGCGGTGTGCATGGTGCTGGGCTATTTCTACGGAGAGAGCATCTACCCCTTCGTCTGTCCCACGCTGGCAGCCTGTGCCGTGAGCATGCTGTTCGGCTTCATCAGCCGCGGAGCCTCAGCCACGATGGGACGTAAGGAGGGCTATCTCGTCGTTTCGCTTTCGTGGATTGCCTTCTCGTTCGTCGGCATGTTCCCCTTCCTGCTCAGCGGCGCCCTGCCCGACGTTGCCAGTGCCTTCTTCGAAACCATGTCGGGCTTCACATCGACGGGTGCCACCGTCATCGACGACTGCGACGCACAGCCGCACAGCATCCTCATGTGGCGCAGCCTGTCGCAGTGGATCGGCGGTATCGGCATCATCTTTTTCACCATCGCCATCCTGCCGGCCTTCGGTGTGGGCGAGGTGAAGCTCTTTGCCGCCGAGGCTACGGGACCGATGCACAACAAGGTGCACCCTCGCATTTCGGTCACGGCGAAGTGGATCGGCACCGTCTATCTCCTGCTCACAGCCCTCTGCATCGCCTCGTTGCTCGTGTGCGGCATGAATCCCTTCGACGCTGTCAACTACTCGTTCGTCACCACCGCCACCGGTGGCTTCGGCACCCACAGCGCCATGCTGCACGAGGCGTTCAACTCGCCCGCCATCGAGTATGTCCTGTCGTTCTTCATGTTCATCTCGGGTGTCAACTACACCCTCATCTACTACACCATCCTGCGCGGCCACATCCGCCGTTTCTTCCACGATGCAGAGCTGCGCTGCTTCATCGCCATCTTCTTGAGCGTGACGCTGGTGTGCACCGCCTCGCTCGTCAATCAGCGTGTTGACTGGTCGCAATGGTCGCTGGCCAACGGCCAATGGTCCGTCCTCGAGCTCTGTTTCCGCGAAAGCCTGTTCACCGTCCTTTCGCTCCAGACCACCACGGGGCTGGCTACCTGCGACTATACCACCTGGCCCATCACGCTCATGCCGCCCCTGCTCTTCGTCATGTTCGCTGGAGCCTGCTCGGGTTCGACCAGCGGCGGATTCAAGTGCGTGCGCTGGTTCATCATCTTCCGCCTTGTTCGCAGCGAACTGCAGCGCATTCTCCATCCCCGCGCCGTGCTGCCTGTGAAGATGAACGGGCAGGTCATCTCGCCGCAAATCATCCACACCCTCTTCGCCTTCGTCGCCCTGTTCACCGGCAGTCTGTTCCTCGGCGCCTTCCTCCTGGCCCTCTTCGGCGTGTCGCCCGAGGTGCCGCGCGAGGTGTTCGACTACGAGGATGCGCTCGGACTGGCCATGGCGTCGCTCTCGAACGTCGGTCCAGGCATGGGCTACTACGGCCCTGCCCACTCGTGGGCCATCCTCAGCCCCGTGGCCAAGTGGACTTGCTCGGCACTGATGCTCATCGGCCGTCTCGAGATTTTCCCCGTCCTCGTGCTCTTCACCCGCAGTTTCTGGAAACGATAGCTGCGCACGGCCGGTCATGCCATCGCCCCCGAAGTGTTAAAAAAGCAAGATTTTTAACAGTTCGGGGGCTGTTTTTTGTGGGAGAATTTTCGATGAAATAGCATTTTTTTCAGCACACAGAAATCACAGAAATACACAGAAAGCATTTCTATATGCCTTATCCGCGGGGTGAATCCGCCGATGAATTGTGCCATCATCCCGATTTCTGTATATTTTTGTGATTTCTGTGCGCTAAAAAATACCCTTTCAGCGTGCGTAATCCGCCGTCTGGCTGTCGGCAGTCCGCCGACGGAGCGTCGGCAAAGCGCCGTTTACTCTGTCGGTTGTCCGCCGACGGAGCGTCGTCAGTCCGCCGTCTGCCGGCCGTCAGAGCACCGTTTGCCGACAGGTTTGTCCGCCGACGGCCGACGCTCAGACGGCGCTCTGCCGACACTGCGTCCGCCGACTGCCGAGATTTTGAGTGCAGAGGGGCGAAAAACGCTGTGCCAAAATCCTGCCGTTTTTCTGAGCACATGGGTGCTTCGTTCCCTCTACGCGATTCTCAGACGCTGAACACAAGCAGAGATAGTTGTCAAAACTGCAACTATCTCTGCCGAAATCAGGGAAAATGTTAAAAGCAGTCGGAGCACGGATGTCCGTGTTCCGACTCGGTTCAAAGTCTATCGCACCTGCTTGCGGGTCGTGACGCTGCCGTCGGCATGGTGCTCCTTCACCACACTGATGCCGTGCACAGGCGTGTGCTGACGGCGGCCGTCGAGGCTGAAGTAGTCGCGGCGCACGACGGGCGATGTCGTAGGCTGGGTCGCGGGCGAGCTGATAGCGGTGTAGAGCGGGTCGTAGAGCACGGCGACCTCATCGGCCGACAGCGCGTAGTTATACACGCGGAAGTCGTCCATGTAGCCGTAGTAGCCGGGAGCGATGGGATCCTGACTGCGGCCGATGTAGCAGAGGCCCGGGTTGAGGTCGGCAGGGCGCAGGGTGATGTCCTCGGTCGAGGCGATTTCTTCACCGTTGAGGTACATCTTGACCTCGGTGGCGGACATCGTGACGACGAGGTGACGCCACGACGACTTATTCATGGCTGAGGGGCTGCAGAGGGTCTGCACCTCGTCGCCGTTGCGGAGCACGAGTGCAATCTTGCCGTCGGGGTTTTCGGGCGTGAGATAGACGCACTGGTCGGTGCCGTTGCCGAAGTCGAAAATGTGCTGCTCCTTCGTGCCGCCACGCCAGCGCAGCCATACGGCTACGGTCATCTCGCTTTGGTTGCCCACGGCGTAGGGGATGGCGATGTATTCGCGGCCGCTCGAATTGAGGTTGAGCGACGACGTGCCCTCCTTGGTGACGGATGAGAGCGTGCCGTACTTGAAGTCGGTGGGACCTACGCCGTCGTACTGGTTGGCAGTGCTGTCGGCCACCGACTTGTCGAAGGCGTAACGGGCAATGAGGCCACGCTCGGGTGCCACGTCGACAACGACCGGTTCGCTGGCTTCGGAGCGGTTTCCGGTCCGATCGACGGCACGGAGCTTGTAGGCGTAAGTCTTGCCAGGCAGACACATATTGTCGAGCAGACGGGGTTCGGAGGTCGAGTTGCAGAGGGTTTGCCATTCGACCTCACTGCCGTCGTCCTTCACTTCGCGGCGCAGCACGATGTAGGAGGCGATGTCGGCGTCGGCGTTCGGCGTCCATTCGAGCAGCATACTGGCACCGTGCGGCGTCGCGCTCAGCCCTGTGGGGGCGGCCGGTGCCTCGGCCTCGAGCTTGGCATCGGTGGGGATGAGCCGCCAGCGGAAGTTGTCGTTCTCGCTGTTCAGAGCGCGCTGCACGACGGCGGTGCCATCACGCGTGTTATCTACGCACAGATACAGGCCGGAGAAGCGCGACTGGATGTAGTAGTCGCCGTTGCCGGCATAGGAGAAGTACCATTGCTCGATTTCGCCTTTGCCACCAGGGTAGGCGCAGATGGTTCCGCCGTTGTTGAGGTTGGAGTTATAGACATCGAGCAGACGGCTGCCCTGCTGGTTGGTGACGAAATGTCCGCTAAAGTCGCCGCCCACGCGGTCGGGCACGGGTTCGACCGTCCAAAATTCGTCACGTCGGCTGTTGTGGCGTCGGGTCTGCAGGATGGAGGCTCCGTTGTTGGTGTTGCCACCCGTGGACATGAGCAGACGCGAACCGACGTTCATAATGATGTAGTCGCCCGTGGCGATGGGACCGAGCGGCACGTCGTCGCCCGAGGTGATGCGGATGAGGCGTTCGGCATTGGTCTGTCCGATCTGGTAGCCCGTACCGCCAGGCACCTGCATACCATAGGCGCGCACGGGGCCGTAGCCGTCGAAGAAGACGTCCTTGCCACGGCTGACGATTTCGAAGTCGGTGGTGTTGGCCTGGCGTTCGCTCGAACCGAGGAAGGCATCGACCTCGCCGTTGGGCAGACGATAGACGGCACCGGCAGTCCACTTCGTGCGGTTCTCGCCGTAGCCCAGCCGCTGCCCGCCACTGGTGGCCTTGCAGTAGCGGCCACGCATGACGCCGTCGAATCCCCACCAGATGCCATTCTGCAAGCCGTATTCCACGGCGACGAAGGCTTCCATCACGTTGTGCAGCTCGTCGGCCGTAGCAATCTTGCCGTCGGCGCGGACCGTCTCGAAGAACCGAGCGTAGTTGTCGAACGAGCCGGCCAGCTGGTGGGTGTTGCCCTCATCGACATAGGGCTTCATGTAGTTGTACCATTCGAGGGCAGGGTCGGTGTTGAGCGTGTTGCCAGCCGAGATACGGATGTCGTCGAAGAAGGGGTCGGCACGCAGCAGCTTGACCACTTCGAGAAAGTGCTGCTTCGTGCCCTGACCGTTGTAGGTGTAGTCAGGCTCGTTCATCGGTGCGATGGCCTCGATGGTCATGCCCTGAGCCTGTGCCGCCACGACGGTGGCCTTGATGACGTTGTACCAGTTTTTCGGCTTGCCATAGTAGTACAGGGCGAGCTTGTCGGGGTCGTTGGGGTCGCTGTTGAGCAGGACGGTGGTGACGCCGGTGCGCTTCATGTTGGTGATGCGGCTGTTGAGTGCCCGCTTCTGTGCAGACGAGAGCTTCAGGTCGTCGCCCACCGAGTCGGTCGGTTGGAACGAGAGACGGCCGTAGCCGAGGTTCTCCGCACCGATGTGGTAAACGCCGCGGCGCACGTTGTTGCCGTCGTTCCAAGCTGTGTCCATGCCCCAGCGCACACGGTAGGGCGTGCCAGGGTCGTCGAAACCGAAACTGACTTGGGTGGCTGCTCCGACAGGTGCCACGAGCCACTGACTCGCGTGCGGCAGACGCTCTGCCACCTCCTGAGCCTCCGAACTTTGCGCTGCCAGCATCAGCATGGCACCCGCAGCAAATAGAAACTGTTTTGCTTTCATTTCGATGTTGTTAGTATTGTCGTTAAGTATGAGACGTTTGTTTATGAAAACAGTATCGCATGCAAAGTAAACAAAAATAGTTGGTTTCAGCAAAAAGACGCACCGTTTTTCTTATGGAAACACACTTTTTCGTCACTTTGTGCGCACATCTGCCATTATTTTTTTTAACTTTGCAACAGAAATCAAGTTTCCCCCACATGGACCACATCACCAAAATCGTGCTCACGGGCGGACCGTGCGCCGGAAAGACCACCGCACTCGTGCGCATCATCGAACACTTCTCAAGCCACGGCTTCAAGGTGTTCACCATCCCCGAGGTGCCCACGCTCTTCACACAGTCCGGCATGAACTACCTGACGAAGAACCCAGGCTTCTTCTACGAGGGCGAGAAGGCTACACTCGAAATCCAGCTCGCACTGGAGGACAAATTCCAGCGCATGGCCCAGGAGTGTGAACAGCCCTGCCTCATCGTCTGCGACCGCGGCGCCATGGACATCTCGGCCTACGTGTCGAGCAAAACCTGGAACGAACTGACCCGCGCCGTCGGCACCTCAACCCCCGAGCTGCGCGAACGCTACGACGCTGTGCTCCACCTCGTGTCGGCAGCCGACGGTGCCGAGCAATACTACACTACGGCCAACAACGCCCAACGCTACGAGCAGATGGACGAAGAGGGCCTGCGCATTGCACGCAGCCTGGACAAAAAGGTGATTCGTGCATGGACCGGACACCCCCACCTGCGAGTCATCAACAACCACGACGACTTCGACGCCAAGATGAACCGCGTCGTGAAGGAAATCTCCAACGTGCTCGGACTGCCCCAGCCCATCGTCGAAGAACGAAAATACATCGTCGAACTCACCGGCCCGCTACCCGAAGACGGCATCCTCAGCGAAATCACACAGACCTACCTGCAGGCCGAGCCTGGCACCGAAGTGCGACTGCGCAAACGTGGATGGGACCAGAAACAGGTCTATGTCCACACCACGAAAAAGAAGATATCGGACAGCGAAGAACTCGTGACCGAACGCCAGATCAACAACAGCCTCTACGAGATGATGCTCAACCTGGCCGACCCCACCCGCCACACCATCCAGAAACAACGCAACAGCTTCATCTGGAAAGGACAATACTTCGAAGTCGATACCTACCAGGGACGCCTCGACGGACTCGTCATCCTCGAAACCAAAGGCATCGTCGAGGGAGAACCCGTCAAGTTCCCGCCCTTCCTCAATGTCATCAAGGACATTACTGGCAGCGAAGAATACTATAACTATAATTTGGCGAAGAAATAAAATTAAAAGCCTCCCCCCTGCCCCCTCCGAAGGAGGGGGAGAAGGGTTGTGCAAAAAAACACCGCCCTGCAATAGTCTACCGCTTGAAGCGAAAGAATATTGCAGGGCGATGCTATATGTGCTCAGTTCTCCCCCTCCTTTGGAGGGGGCTGGGGGGGGAGGCTTTTACACCCCGCTAAAGCTGCTGAACCCGCCATCCACAGGTATCACCGTGCCCGTGACGAACGAGGCGGCTTCGCTGCACAGGTAACCCACCAGCCCATTCAGTTCGCTGATGTGTCCGAAGCGGCGCATCGGCGTCTTGGCCAGCACCTTGTGGCTGCGCTCGGTGAGCGAACCGTCGGGGTTGAGCAGGGCACTTCGGTTCTGCTCCCCGATGAAGAAACCTGGGGCGATGGCGTTCACACGAATCTTCGGACTGTACTTGATCGCCATTTCCTGCGCCAACCATTTCGTCAGCGCGTTCACACCTTCCTTCGCGATGCCGTAGCCCATCACACGGGTCAGCGCGGTGTTGGCAGCCATCGACGAAATATTGATGATGGACCCGCTCTTCTGCTCCGCCATCAACTGCCCAAACACCAGACAGGGATAAATCGTGCCGTAGAGGTTGAGGTCGATCACTGCACGCAGGTCCTCGTCCAACAAGTCGAACACATTCTGGTCGTCCATCACCGTGGCACCCTTCACGTTGCCACCGGCACAGTTGACCAGAATATCGACCCGTCCGAACGCCGCAAGGATACGGTCGCGCGTCTCGACGAGTTCGGCACGGTTCAGCACGTCGCACACATAGCCCAACACTTCGGATTCGCCAGCCTCGGCAGCAGGCGCCAGCTGCTGGAGCGCCGCCTGCACCTTCTCGTCGTGACGACCGATGATAGCCACATACGCTCCTGCACGGAGCAGACCCGCAGCCACATTGCTGCCGAGTACACCGCTGCCGCCTGTCACGACAGCCACTTGACCAGGAAGATACTTCATATTCTAACTATTAATTATTGACCTCCCCCGCCCCCCTCCCAAGGAGGGGAGTTCGGACCGGCAGGCTTTTAATTTTTAATTTTTCACTTTTAATTTTTCACTTTTCACTTTTCACTTTTCACTTTTCACTTTTGACTTTTGACCGCAGCCATCACACCGTCCATCTGTGCCAGACCCATCATGCGGCCGTGGAACGAATAGCCAGCGTTGTAGCCCTTGTCCTCATCGCCCAGCATCGTGCGGCCATGATCGACCCGCATCGGGACGTCGGGATTCAGTTCTTCAAAGATTCGGCACACCTCGACCAAACGGGCACGCCCCTTCAGGTGGTCGGCCTCGATGAAGTCGCCGTTCGGCAGCACGTCGGTCGAACGCAGATGCACGAAGTGCGTGCGACGGGCAAAGCGTCGCGCCATTCGCGGCACATCGTTCTGCACGTTGGCCGAGAGCGAACCGCAGCAAAGCGTGAGTCCGTTGTGCCAGTCATCTACGCAGGACAGCAGCCAGTCGATGTCGGCTTCGTTGCAGACGATGCGCGGAAGTCCGAGCAACGGCATCGGCGGGTCGTCGGGGTGGATGCACAGGCGCATGTCCCACTCGCGGCACACAGGCATCACCTGCTCCAGAAAATACTGCAGGTTTTCCCGCAGCCTCGCGCGCGTGATACTTTTATATAGGGAGAGCAATTCGCGGAAACGCTCCAGCGGCTCTGCGTCGTCCTCCGTGATGTTGCCATTCACAAAGCCCTGCGTCTTCACGATGATGGTATCGACGAGGCGGTGTCGCTGCTCGTCGGTCAGCGTCTCGGCCATGCGGCGAGCCTCCGCCATCGTTGCCTCGTCGTAGTCCTGCGCCGCATCCTCGCGCTGCAGGATGAAACAGTCGAACAGCGCAAACTCAGCACGGCTGAAGTAGAGCGACGTCGAGCCGTCAGCCCAGGCGTGGTCCAGTTCCGTCCGCGCCCAGTCGAGCACAGGCATGAAGTTGTAGCACACGGTGTGGATGCCGCAGCGGCCGAGGTTCTCCAGGCTCAGCTTGTAGTTCTCGATCAGCAGGTCGCGCTCCTGCCCGCCATACTTAATCGCTTCGCTCACGGGCAGGCTCTCGACTACCGACCAGTGCAGCCCGCCCTGCTCAATATAGTTCTTCATTGCCGTGATAGCCTCTACGGTCCACACCTCGCCGTTAGCGACGTCGTGGAGCGCAGTCACAATGCCTTCGACGCCAATCTGTCGCAGCATCGAGAGCGTAATCGGGTCCTTCGGCCCGAACCATCTCCAAGTCTTTTCCATTGTCTTTAGTTATTTTAGCAGGGCTAGAGGTACTAGCCGTGCTAGCAATTATATCCGTGCTAGCAGTTCTAACAGGGCCAGCAATTCTAACCGTGCTAGCACATCTAGCCGTGCTAGGTCCTCTCTTTCAGTTTCTTTTCCAGTGCAGCAATCCTTGCTTTCAATTCCGTATTCTCATTCCTGAGTCGCTCCAGTTCAGCCATTTCAGCCTGCCGGTAGCCCGTGCGGGCAGCATACATTCGCTCCTTTACTCCACCCACTTTCACAAACTTCTCCTCCAATTGTTGAAGATAGCGTGTTTGCATCGTGCCCACCATGTGACACAGCGTCAATCCTGTGTTTGCCATCTCCTCGGCCGACCATTGGTCGAAGAACGGTTGATAGTCCTCCACCCTGTTATGCTCGCGGCAAAACGTCAGCATGGCGTCGTAGCGAGAATGCCCTGCCTTCCATACAGGCAGGCCACGAAGAGAAAGGAAGTCACGGTAGTCCTCCAGAAGTTCCTTGACACTGCCCCTCGCCGCGTTCAGCAGCGTGATTTCCATTTCCGTCGATGTCACCCCGTCTGTCGCTCCCTCCACGATGTTTTGTTTGCCGGAGCGTGCCGCCTGAATCATCTGGTCGATGGTGCGGTCGCCGCGATGTAAAAAACGTTCGGTGAATCGGAAGGTCAAGTGATACAAGGTCACAGCCTTTTGGTAGAAGTACAAGTTCTCCCAGTTGGACTGCTTGCGCAGGATGTCCGACTCGTAGTCCTTCTTTCTCATAGTTTTTTGATTGATTTTAGTAAGACGTAGTTTTTTCCTAGCAGGGCTAGATGTGCTAGCAGGGCTAGCGTTCCTAGCACGGCTAGCAGCTCTAACAGGTATGGCGTTCCTAGCAGGGCTAGCAATTCAAGCATGGCTAAGCTTCCCCTTTCCGCCCACAAAGTTACAAAAATCTCGCTTCAATGCTCTCATTTCCATCTATTTTCCGCCAAAACATTAAATTTTAGTCCCATAATTGTTTTTTTTACCGAAACGTTGTTCAACTTTTCATCCTTTTCTGTATCCTTGCAAACTGAGTCTAACTAACTGCACACAACTAACATCAATCAATATCACTAATCTAAGCTAACAAAATGAAAAGACTTCTAAGAAATGTCTTGGCGGCCTTCGTCGTCTCGACAGTCGGTGTCGTTGCGTCATCGGCACAAACATGGACAGACGTCACAAATACGACGTTGAACAATGCAGACCTGTCCTCAGGGTCTGGTACAGGATGGGAAAAGACTGGCAACTGGTCTGACGCCAGCGGCACTGCCAACGGTACCGTGTATGTTTCAGAGAACTATGCAGGATGGGGTTCGTTGGAACAGACGACCTTTGCTATGAAACAGACAGTTACGCTTTCTGCAGGTCTGTATAAGATAGAAGCATACGCTCTATATAGAGGTACAGTAGGTAATGCATTGCTCTCTGCCGCTTCAGGTTCTACAACACTAGGAAGTGTGACTATTGCCACAGCAGGTACAATGAGTTCAGAAGGTTCTAATGACCTCCAGAAAGCGGCTAACTCTTTCAATACCAACTACAATTACCTAAACACGGTTTTTTTCTATCTGAAAGAAGAAACTTCCGTCACCATCGGATTTTCTGGAACCCATACCGTTAAACAGCAGTGGTTTGTTGCTGGCCCTATGAAATTGTATAAGTACGATGATGACAGTACGATATCTTCGAGTGCCGCACTTAATTTTACCTCAATGATATTCAATCCTAGCTTTGAATCTGGCAATACAGTCGGCTGGACAACGACATCCTCTTCCGACACAGGCGCACGAAGTACGTCCGATAACACTTATTCAATGTCAAACTCGCACGGGAACTATCTCTTCAACACATGGTGGAAAGGAACACCCTGTACACAGACCTTGGCCAACCTGCCTGCAGGTAAGTATGAACTTGCTTCCATTGTGGCCAGTGATGGTGCTACCATTTATCTGATAAACGGGAATAATACCACTGATTATGCCTACACGGAGACGACAGATAAAACAAAAGGTATTACATTGAAAAAGGACTTCCTGCTGAATGATGATGTTTCCGACTACAAGATAGGTGTAGTTGGCGGTGCCAACGGAACAGCTGGTGAGCATAAGGATTATCTGGAAGATGGATACTGGTGGTACAAGTGTGACAACTTCACACTGACCTATAAGGGCAACGGCGTAGAGCACTACGCTACCACTCAAAGCGGCGATGCGGTTGCTGACACATGGTATGCTCAGGAAATTACGGTTGCCGGTTCCTATACGCTGACCACCAACGGTTCTGCTACCATCGTATATTATACACAGAACCCAGGCTTGGAACCTGACAAAATTACGACCGAGGCATCAAACGGTAGCAATCTCGATCTTGTAGTAGGAACAATATATTACAAAGCCAGTGCAGATACACCCCTAATGATAGAAGCCGCCAACTATACTTACAACGTAGGCACGGCAACAGTCGATTATGAGTATGTTCAAGGCGGCGAGACCGTTACCGTGACCTACGTCGACGCCGTAACCAATAATCCCAGCGCCACCTTTGCTGTACATGAGACACCCACCATCACTTTCAGAGGCAATGCCGTCAACGTCACTGCCACCAGCAACGGTTTCACATTCAGAGTACCCGAAGGTCTGAACACTGCCACCGACTACACGCTGAGCATACCCGCAGGTGCAGTGGGCTATGCCGCAGGCGCAACCTACAACGAGGCACAGAGCATCACCCTGAAGACCCCTGCCGTGTTCGACGGAACGTACTATCTGAAGGTTGCCAAGGCAACAACAGATTTGCAGACAGCCAACCAGTCCGATGCTGAAGGCAAGTACCTTTCTCGCGGAGATGCTTGGGGCACACATGCCACACTCGATAAATATGGATTAGCCCTGCAAATCAGTACGGACGCCAATAACTACTCCATTCTTAAGGTGTTCGACACCCAGTGTTTCTACTACCATGGCGGCACGTACCAATGCTGGGCCGATGGTACAGGTGGTACAGGCGACAACGAAAAATTCATCATCGACAAGCAACTCGGATACCTGACCATCTGTCCCTTCTATTACAAAGATAATAAGCACTATTTCAAGTACAACACGAACGAAGGGAGCAATGACATTGTTGCGATGTATGACGACGGTCCTACGGCAGGCCCCATCATCCTCTGGGAACTGGAATCGCCGGCCGACCACGCCACCGTCATGGCAGGATACAAGGACGCACAAGCCGCTGCTGCAGCCGCTGCTGCATACGATGACAACAGCACAACCTACGCCTCGCTCAGCAGCATAACCACCGTAGCCGCAATGGAAACAGCAGCGCAAACATTGGTCAACTTCGTGGTTGTCGGTGGAGAAGCACCGACTTCTGTCCAAGAGAAATATCAAGGCACTAAGCCTAATTCCGCACCCGAGACGGTCTATTCCAACACGCTTTCCATTTCTGCTCCCGGTCTCTACCGCTTCTCGATGCAGGCATTCTATCGTGCTGCCAGCAATGCAAATACACAAGCAATGCACAAAGCAGGAGCCGACTTCCCGCCCGTCGTCCTCTTCTTCGGCGACAGCGAAACACAAATTAAGTCGCTCTACGACGAAGAAGGTGGTACGACTCCTTATGTTGAAGGCAACGATGCGCAATACAACGATATGTACTATGCCAACAACATGGACGCTGCATTGATGATGTTCCAGGAAGGAAAATACCGCAACGACGTGTGGTTCTACGCAACCGCAGCAGGCGAATACACCTACGGCGTGAAGTACCTGGGACACGCCAACGCCAACGCCCAGTGGTTCATCTACTCGCCCGAGGCTGTCACCGTCACCTACTACGGCACAGGAACCATCAGCACGCAAGACGGTATCGTCAAAGTTTTGGGAACCAATGAAGTCAGCGCCATCAACGCTGCACTGACCAGCGACATCGCCGTGCTGAACATTGAGCAGGCAGTTGACCTGAATGACGTACAATTCGACAATAGCAACAACCCGAACTTGCTCATCTATGCCAACTCAACCAATCAGGTGACCTCCTCCACCAGGAACGTAATTGTGAATGGCGTTTGCGCCGAACTCGTTCTCAGCAAGCACAGCACTCCGTTCTTCGTACCCAAAGCCTTCACGGCAACCAACGCCGAGTACACCGTAGCCAGCGGCGACCTCGCCGACGACAAATTTGCCACCCTGATGATTCCGTTCGCTGCCCGTGTACCGACCGGCAATGCCTACACCCTCGATCAGGGCGTGAATACGCTCGGCGGTGAGGTAAAGGCCACGAAAGTAACAACCGTTCCTGCCAACTCTCCTGTGCTGATAACGGGTTATGGAACTTTCGAAGCCGAAGCCAACGACATCAACATTCCTGTAATCAAAAGAGGTGCAACTTACACCAGCGGCGAACTCACAGGTGTCTATAGTACTACACAAGCCCCTGTTGGTTCATACGTTCTGCAGAACCACGCCAGCTCACCCAATGGCGTCGCCTTCTATCGTGTGGCTGACACTCAGCCCAACGTCGGACCCTTCCGCGCCTACATCAAGGCACAAGGCAGCAGCGTGAAGTCGCACGCCCTCTACATCAACTTCGGCGGCGACGCCAATGGCATTGCCACCCTCGATGCAGAAGGAAACGTCAGCCTCAGCGGTGCTGAGTACTACACCGTAGGCGGTGCACGTCTCAACGCTCCGCAGAAGGGTCTGAACATCGTCAAGTACGACAACGGAACGACCAAGAAAATATTTGTCAAATAACCCATAACAACGCAACGATTATGAAAAAAGCATATATCATCCCCAGCCTCCAGCAGTCCGCTGTCGGCATGAACTATCAGATTTGTGACGTCAGCGGACGCGACGGCGGCGGTAGCGGCATCAGCGAAGGTGAAGAAGAAACGGGCAAACGCCGCAAGAGTGAATTTGAAGACGACTCATGGGGAAGTCTGTGGTAATCATTTCAAAAATACAGCTACAACAATGAAAGCAAATAAATATTTCTATCTCTTAGCCGCTGCAGCACTGACAGTCAGTGCATGCAGCAGCGACAAGGACCAGCTGGACGAAGCCATCGGCAAGGTGGTTCCGCAGGAAGGCGAAGCCATGACCTTTGCAGCCAAAACGGTTGACGGCATGGAATATCTGGGCGAGGAAGACCTCGACGGCCAAAGCTCTGCCGCCAAACCCCGCAAGATAGGCGTCAGCCCCAGCGACTTCAGCATCTCGCACTGGTACGCCAACGACAAAATCAGCATCAGCGACGGAACGCTCAACTACACATTCAGTCCTTCGGAAGACAAAGCAGGCCCTGCCTGCTCGTTCTCGACCAGCGGCAACACCTTCGTCACCGACGGCACCGGCGATGAAGGCACCTTCTATGCCTTCTATCCGCAGGAGGCTGTGCTGAGCTGGAACGGTCCGACCGTCACCACCATGATCTGGACTGAGCAGGACTACACCGAGAATGCCGCCCAGAGTGGCGTGATGGGGCCCTACATCGCAGCTAGCGCAACGACCACGGGCGGCGGTGCCAACGCCTCGTTCGACTTCGGACACATCTGCTCGGTGATTGATGTAGACATCTCCGGCGTCACAGGCGAGACCGTCGATGCTGTGAGCATCTATGCCAACAGCCAGAACAGTCTTGCAGGAAACTGTACATATAACTTTAACGATAAAATCATCCGGGTAAATAATGGCGACAATACGGGATACTCATTCAGCACTCAGAGTGAAATGGTGCGCGTGAGCAACGTACCCAGCGACGCAACGACCGTGCGCTTCTATGTCCTGCCCGTAGCACAGCCACAAGGTGTCACAATCACCGTTCACACCACGGCTGGCAACTACTACACTAAAAAATCTTCGAATTCTTTAGGCAGGAGCTCTGTCAACGGCGACTACATGGCTAACATCTATAATGGTCTCAATGGTTCAAATGTTATTGGTGGCGGTGCCTGCCTGCCTTACTACAAAAAGTATAAGTTCGGCAGCAAGACCGCCAGCAATGTCCGCAACATGAACTGGATGGCAATGATTCCTGGTAACGTTAAATTCAATCACCTGAGTTTGCCTGGCACACATGATGCAGCCACCAGCGGATGTAATTCTGATGCAGCAAAGTGCCAAGCATATACCATTGCTGAACAGTTGCAGAAAGGTTGTCGTGCTTTGGATCTAAGGCCCTATTACAATAGTTCGACACTTGAGAACTATCACGGCATTTTTTCAACAGGTGTCACACTTACTGACGCTCTTAATGCTGTCAAGACGTTCCTTACTGACAATCCTACGGAAACCGTCTTTATCCTAATTGCTCAAGAAGGTGATAGTGATGGCTACACGGACTGGCAGAATCTTGTATGGAGTTGCCTAAACAACTATACCGACATGATTGCCACTTACGGATGGAATGGAAATCTCAATCCCTGCCGAGGAAAAATGGTTGTTATCTTCCGCAATACCTATACAGGTGGCACAAATACTGGCGACCTCGGCTGCGGAAAGGTCGGTTGGGGCAGTTCATTCAACGACAAACCCATCTTTACAGGAAATGGCAGCAGCACGGGAAAAGGTACGCTTCGCTATCAGGATGAATATAAAACGGACAAAGCAACAAAGTTAACCAATCTCGAAACAATGTTGACCAATCACATTGCTGCCAACGAAACGAACGAAGGTTATACATTCGTCAACAACGCCAACAGCACCTATGATCAACTAAGCCCCAATGTCTCAAACATTGCGACCGAAGTCAATACTGCGATTCTTTCCGATGCCACCTTTACTGAACATACAGGAAAATTCTGTATTATGTTCGTTGACTTCTTGTTCTCATCTAGCAATAAGGGTGACCGGATGTTTGATCTCATTCACAAGCAGAACTACAAGTACGTCTATAAGAATCGTACGCGCTGTAAAACGACTTCGTCGGGCGGCACCGACACTGGTGCAGACATTGCTGGCGATGAGTACGCAGACAACAGCGAGGTGTTTGCCAAGGAACGTTAATCAATTCTTCATATAGGAAAAGTGTGGGGCAAGAACTAAACGCCCCACACTTTGTTACAAAAAACACGCATTCCGATGAAACGATTTCTGTGGATATGTTTCAGTTTCATGATACCGGCCGTCCTGCTTCACGCCCAGCAGGTGTGCTATGTCATGCGAGTGGAAATGACCGACGGCTCCGTCCAGCGCATCGCTGTCGATGACGTGAACTGCATCACCTTCGAGACCGAGGAGGGATTCGACCCGCGTCAAGCAGTCGATCTCGGTCTGTCGGTCAAGTGGGCTGCCTGCAACATCGGTGCTGATACGCCGGAGGGCCTGGGCGACCTTTTCTCTTGGGCGGAGACAGCGCCGAAGACGGACTATTCGGAGGCGAACTACAGCTACTTCGTCAACTACAGCTACGAGCACATCGGCTACAACATCACGGGCGTAGCCAAGTACGACGCCGCCACCGCGCAGTGGGGCGAGCCGTGGCGAATGCCCTCCCTCCACGAAATCAACCAACTGATGAGCTGTTCGTGGACGCCTGAAACCCTGAACGGCGTGAAAGGTTACCGTGTGACAGGCAAAAATGGCAACAGCATCTTCCTGCCCGCTGCCGGTTACCAGCCTGGTGAGGAACGTCTGGAAGTCGGCACACAGGGCTACTACTGGTCGGCTTCGCTCAATCCCGACATGCGGTCCTCCGCCTACAATATCAACTTCCGAGGCTACGACGCCCCGTGGTCGGCCAGCCGTGCCTACGGGTTCTCGGTTCGCGCAGTGAGGGATTGAAGGCTCCACTCAACGCACTGCGGGCTGCAAACAGCGAATGTTTGCAGCCCGCAATGTTTTTGCCTGACATGAGACAGCACGGATAGCAAGTCTATCAGGGCTAAACTCCCCTGCCTCCCCGTGCAATGACGTAGATGATGACGGGCGCCCCGATGAGGGGGGTGACGGCGTTGAGAGGAATGATGCCTGCATCGCCAGGGAGCACACAGATGATGTTGCAGAGCAGGGCAATGGCCGAACCCGTGAGCATGGTCATGGGCAGGAGCGTCTGGTGGTTGTCGGTGCCGAGAATGAGTCGGGCGATGTGTGGCACAGCCAGTCCGATGAACGACACAGGGCCGCAGAAGGCAGTGGTGACCGCGGTGAGGATGCCGGTGACGAGGAGCAGTCCGTTGCGTACACGCAGGGTGTTGAAGCCGAGGTTTTCGGCATACTGTTCGCCGAGCAGGAGGGCGTTGAGCGGTTTGATATAGAGGAGCGAGGCAACGAGAGCGAGCAGGGTCACTCCGGCAAACCAGGGCATCTGTTGCGAACTGACGCCTCCGAAGTTGCCCAGTCCCCACACCATGTAGGACTGCACACCCTGTTCGGTGGCAAAGAAATTGAGCAGGGAGATGGCGGACGACGAGATGTAGCCTATCATGATACCCACGATGAGCAACATGACGTTGTTGTGCACCATGGTGGCTGCCCCGAGGATGAGCAGCATGACCAGCATGGCTCCGGCAAAGGCTGCGACGAGGATGGCGACGAAACCAGTCAACGTGAAGGCTCCGGCACCCACACTGCCCCCCATGAGGAGCATGACGAGGGCCACACCGAGCGAGGCTCCGCTGTTGATACCGAACACCGAGGGACCCGCCAGGGGGTTGCGGAAGGCCGTCTGGAGCAGAAGACCGCTGGCAGCGAGGGCTGCACCGCAGAGCAGGGCGGTGATGGCCCCTGGCAGTCGGCTCTCCATCACGATGTACTGCCACGACGGGCGTGCCGCTTCGTGGCCGGTGAGGATACTCCACACGTCGATGGCTGGAATATCAACCGCCCCAACCAGCAGGTTGAGGGCAAAGAGCACGACGATGGCGATGCCCATCATGACCCAGATTGCTATCATCTTTTTCATATCCTACCCATCAAACAAATTGATAATTAAAAATTAAAAATTAAAAATTAAAAGCCTGCCGGTCCGAAATCCCCTCCTTATTGCTCCTTCAGCCGCAGGAAGTATTTCGGTTCGCCGAGTCCCAGTTCGGGATGGGCGATGGTGACAAAGTCGCGGAGCAGACGTTCGGGATGGAAGGGTGTTTCCTCGTAGAACGTCGATGTGGCGGTGTTGCAACCATAGAGCCGTCCCGTCTGGAAGGCACGGAACTGGTCGTAGCCACGATGTTCGCTCAGCAATTCTGTGGGCGAGATGGGATGGTCGGCATTGAAGCGGAAGAGCCAAACGTCGGCCTGCGCAGCCTTCTCCAACACCGTCTCGAAGGGGAGCGAGAGGCTTCCGCTGTGGGTGTCGTCGGCCCAGGCATAGCCGCAGTGGGCATCGGCTATCACGTGGCCGATGGTGCTGTTGCCGCCAGGCACGTACCAAACAGAACCCGTCATCTTGTCCATCAGCACCGTACACTGCGACGTGGCCTTGGCAGCTTGGTCGCGCAGGGCTTCGTAGTCGGCTTCAACCTGTCGGAAGATGCTGTCGGCCTGGGTCTCGGCTCCGAAGAGCAGACCGTAGAAGCGCATCCATTCGGCACGCCCGAGCGGCGAGGTCTCCATATATTCCGCCATCTCGATGATGGGAATGCCGATTTCCTCCACACGGCCGTAGCCTCCGCTGTTCTGGAACGGCGAGAGGAAGATGGCGTCGGGCTGGAGGTCGAGCACTTTCTCGACAGCTGGTGCGAGGGCCGAACCGCAGTCGGCGATGCTGCCGTCCTTGCAGCCCTGCTCGACGAAAGGCAGGTGGATGTACTGCACGTCGCACACGCCGCCGATGCTTTTTTCTTTGCCAAACGACTGGAGCAGACCACAGTGGACACTGGTGGCTATGACGCTGCGACGTAGCGGAGTGCGCACGATGGTGCCTTTGGGCAAATGTGGCGGAACGTCGCCGTCGGCCGGCACGAGCAGATAGGTGTGTAGCACACGGCCCTCGTTCCAGGGGTCGGCCAGCGTGACCTGCGTATAGCCGTTACAACGGACAATCGTGAGCCGCTGAGCATGCTCAAGCTGGAGCGTATCGCCTTCGCCTGGGCCATGAGTCGTGCCTGTACCCGAACAGGCGGTGATCAGGAGACAGAGCAGGATGAGAAGTGGTGCTTTCATTGTATGTAGGATGTTTGGGCTAACCATGCTAACATTTCTATCAGGGTTAGAAGATGAGTCCGATTTGCTTGACGCACGCCGAGACGATCCACGCCACGCAGGTGGTGTAGAGGGCTGCCGTCAGTGCCCAACGCCAAGAGTTCGTCTCGTGCTTGATGGCAACGATAGTGGCGATGCAGGGGAAGTAGAGCAGGACGAAGAGCAGGTAGCAGTAGGCCGTGAGCGGTGTGAGTCCGTCCAGTCCGCCAAGCACGCCGATGGTGGAGGCGACGATTTCCTTGGCACCGAGTCCGGCGAGCAGGCTGACATCCAGTTGCCAGTTGAAGCCCTGCAGGCTGAAGACGGGTTCGATGACCCGTCCGATATAGGCGATGAAGCTTTGGTCCATCGACGCTGCCACACCGTGCGCACCGAAGTAGCCGAGTGCCCATACGATGATGCTTGCCACGAGGATGATGCCACCCATCTTCTTCAGGTATTCCTTACCCTTCTCCCAGGTGTGGCGCCCGATGGCTTTCGCCGTAGGCATGCGGTAGGGCGGCAGCTCCATGACGAAGGGTGTGTCCTCGCCGCGAAGCACGCAACGGGACAGGATATTGCTGACGATGACACTGACGATGATACCGACGACGTAGAGCGAAATCATGACGAGGGCTTGCCACTGGGACGGGAAGAAGATGCCGGTGATCATGATGTAGATGGGCAGTCGTGCCGAACAGGACATGAAGGGCAGGATGAGCATGGTGATGAGTCGCGAGCGTCGGCTCTCGATGGTTCGCGTGGCCATGATGGCCGGCACGTTGCAACCGAAGCCCATGACCAGCGGGATGAACGACTTGCCGTGCAGCCCCATGCGGTGCATGAGTTTATCCATGATGAAGGCGGCACGGGCCATGTAGCCCGAGTCTTCCATGAACGATATAAATAAGTAGAGAATGAGAATCTGCGGCAGGAAGACGATGACCGAGCCCACACCGGCGATACATCCATCGACGAGCATATCCTTGAGCATGCCGTCGGGCATGACACGGCTCACCCAGTCGCTCAGCCATTCGACCCCAGCCTCGATCCAGTCCATGGGATACTGCCCGACGACGAACGTCACTTCAAACATGACGAAGAGGATGAGGAAGAAGATGGGGAAGCCCACCCAGCGGTTGGACAACACCTTGTCGATGGTGTGTGTGAGGCGATAGGTGTTGTGCTTGGTGCCGGTGTGGTAGCCGGCTTCCTCGAGTGCACCATGGATGAATCCGTACTTGGCGTCCATGATGGCAGTCTCGCTGTCCTGTGCAGTCTCCTCCATGATGCGCTGTGCAGCGTGGTCACGGGCCGCAAAGATGTCGGTGGCGTTGGGCAACGTGCGCACATAGTCCTCGACACTCTTGTCGTTCTCCAAAAGCTTGATGGCGAGGTAGCGGGTCGAGTAGCGGGTACGCACGTGTTCGTCGCGCTTCAGAAACTCCTGCATGTGGGCAATGCCGTCCTCCACCTCGTGCCCGTGGTGGATGTGTATGTGGCGGATGGCATCGTCGTTCTCCATCACCTCGATCACTTTCCGGAACAGTTCTTTCACTCCCCTACCCGTCTTGAACGACGTAGGCACGAAGGGCACGCCGAGCAAGGTCGATAGGGTGTCCAGGTCAACAAGGTCGCCACGTTTCTCAAACTCGTCGTACATGTTGAGCGCACAAACCACACGCACGTTCATGTCGATGAGCTGTGTAGTGAGGTAGAGGTTGCGCTCGAGGTTCGAGGCATCGATGACGTTGATCACGACATCGGGTGTGCGGTCAACAATGTAGCGGCGCACGTAGAGCTCCTCGGGGCTGTAGGCCGAGAGCGAATAGGTGCCAGGCAGGTCGATGAGGTGGAAGTCATAGCCGTCGAATCGGGCCCGTGCCTCCGAGGCATCGACGGTCACGCCGGAGTAGTTGCCCACACGGGCATGAGCCCCGCTGGCGTAGTTGAACAGCGAAGTCTTACCACAGTTGGGATTGCCCACCAAGGCGACTGACGCCTTCCCCGACTCTCCCCAAGGGGAGGAAGTATATACTTTTTCCTCAGAAGGAGTAGTAACTACTTCCGCCCCTTGGGAAGGGCCAGGGGAGGGGTCTGGGGCCGTGTGGTCGGGGAGGGGTCCGCTCTCCACCTCCACCAGTGCCGCCTCTTCATGTCTGAGCGACACTTCATAGTTCATCAAGCGGTATTTCACGGGGTCTTGCAGTGGAGCGTTGAGTAGCACCTCCACCTGCTGGCCGCGGATAAAACCCATTTCGACAATGCGTTTGCGGAAGCTGCCGTGTCCCAGCACCTTCACAATCACACCCTTCTCGCCTGTTTGCAGTTCCGATAGTCGCACGATCAATCAGCTATAAAGATTAGAAACAAAACACATGCGCCGAAGTCGCATGGCTCTTGGAAATATGCAAAGTTACGGTCTTTTTCCCGTCTTTCCGACATTATCCTCCGAAAAAACGTCAAAAATACCTACAAATAAGTATCGCTCCTTTTGAGGGATGAGGATTTTTGTACACTGAATCATTTTTATTACATTTTTTTTGCATTTTTAATCTGTTCGCCGTATCTTCGCGGTTGATATTCTGCGCAAACACCATTTTTGTTCTAACTAAAAATATGAAAACTATGAGAAAGAAGAGTTTTTTGTGGCTCATGCTCAGTCTGTTTGCACTGACGGCATGGGCTGAACTGCCTGCGACGGGTGACACGGGTTACCTGTATAACGCAGCGACAGGGAAGTTTTTCTCATCGGGAGTGACCACTGTGAGCAACTCTGGGGCTCTGGTCGATGACTATGGCATCCCCGTAGAAATCAAAAACGAGGGTGCGGCAACGGAATTTGCCGACCACACCTATCTGCGTCTGCAGTTGTGCGACTACTACGGTCGCTACCTGCGCATCGTAACTGGGGGCCTTGACTGCACTGGCTCGTCCTACCACAAGTGGGCTGCGCAGGAGGTGACGGGCGGCTTCGTGCTCCGTTGCATCTACAAGGATACACAAGTGGCCTACGCCACGCAGGGCAACTACGTCAGCATCGCAGCCGATGGCAGTCTGGTGCTGGCCGAAGGTCTGGAGAACGCAGCCGTCTGGCAGTGGACATCGGCGGCTGACCAGAAGGTCATCGTCGCCGCCAACGAGAAGGCACGCATCGAGTCGCTCGCCACACAGGCAGGACTGACGGGCGTGACGACGTTGGCCGAGCTGGAGACGGCGCTCGCCGAATGGACTGCCACCGACGCCACGTCTGCCGTGACCAACCCGACCCTGTTCGAAAACCTGGACGGATGGACGGTCAACAATATTCAGGGAACAGCCATCAACAACGGCTCGTACCGCATTCAGAACGCCGCCGGCACGCAGGCCACATGCAGCCAGACCGTCACCGGACTGGAGCCTGGCATCTACCGTGTGCAGGTGCAGGCCTTCTACCGTGCCTCGGTGCTGGCTCGCACCAAGACGATGGGCGATGCCGGCTACTACTTCACCAACGCCTACATTCAGGCAAACGACCAAAAGGTGCAGGTGAAGGACTGGTACTCGATCGCCACCGACGACTACACGCGTCCCGCCAGCCGCAGCCACATCGCCGACGTGTTCGACGAGGGTGAACAGTACACCAACACCGTCTATGCCTACGTGGGCGAAGAGGGAGAACTGACATTGACGATTGCCGTGCCGAGCTTCTCTGCCGGCGACTATCCCAACTGGATTTGCTTCAACAACGTGCGCCTCACGCGCTACGAGGCTCCCGCCGAACCCGAACCCGAGACGCCGCTCGAAGAGGGTATCTACTACCTCTATAATGTCGGTGCCGGACTTTGGCTCAACTATGGCGGCGACGACGACTACACGGCTGTGCTCAAACCTCACGGCGAACCCCTGCGCCTGTTTGTCTATGAAGGCACATGCGGCTTCGGCACGTCGCTCGATTCGCGCTACTTGAATGCTTCGTCGACGACAGAGAACGCCCGCAGCACGGGTGCCACCTATTTCACCTACACCAAACAGGCCGATGGCAGCTACACCCTACGTTCGGAAGAAGGCCTCATGGGCTTCGCAGGCACGGTGGGCGACCGCCTGAGCCAGACGAAAGTGGCCATGAACCTCAGCGACGCCGACGACGTGAACACCCACTGGCAGCTGCTGACGAAAGAGCAACTGCTGGCCCGCTTCAGCGAAGCCACGGCCGACAATCCCGTCGATGCCACCTTCCTCATCACCTGTCCGAACTTCGACCGCCACCACACCGGCCTTTCGGCCTGGAGCGGCTACTCAACGGGCAACAACGTGGGCTACCTCTGCAACAACTCGTGCTGGGTGTTCAACGTGACAAATGCCTGCTGGCAGAAGCTGACCGACGTGCCCAACGGCATCTACAAGCTCCGTGCACAGGCCTTCTATCGCCACGGCTCGAACACCGAAGTGATGGCACAGACAGAAGAAACCATGACGAAGCAGGGCGTCATCTATGCCAACGACCAGGAGTCGTTCGTACTCCCCATCCTCTCCACCGCCAACCTGCAAGCCACCAACATCTACAGTGCCAACGGCGGTAACGGCCGCGCCTTTGGCAGTAGTGGCTACATCCCCTACTTCGAGAATGGAGGCAGCAAGGCATCGACCGACGCCTGCATCGCCTTCGACCACGGCCTCTTCGGCGGCAACGAGGTGCAGGTGACAGTGACCGACGGCCAACTCACCATCGGTGCAAAGATAAAGCAACTGACCACCAATTCGTGGATGGCTTTCGACAACTTCGAACTCTACTACCTCGGCATGCCCGAAGACCTTTCGGAGTACGAGACACTGCTGGCCAAGGCTGTCAACGAAGCCAACGAACTCGTCCTGCCGACGAAGGCCAAGGAGACGCTCGACGCCGTCATCACTGAATACAACAAGGAATACACGAGCAGTGCCGACTACCTCGCTGCCATCGAGGCCATCAACGCTGCGAAAGCCGAGGCTCAGCCCATCGCCGACGCCTTTGCCGACTACAACGGCCTGAAACAGATGATTCAGGACAAGCTCTTGACACAGACCGATGCCTACACCGACGAAGGCGGTGCTGCCACAGAGCATCTGACGTCGGAGCTGGCCACGCTCGACAACAGTGCGCTCGTGGATCAGGCAGACGAGGCTAACGACCTCGAACTGGCGCAGAAAGACGCTTGGGCATTTGCGCTGACCTGGATGACGAGCGTGAGCATCGACACCGAGAAGGGTCTTGACCTAACCTGGATGATTCAGGATGCCGACTTCTCGAGCGCCAGTTACAAGAACTACTGGGAGGAAAGCGGCGTGAGCGGCGGCACAGTCGGCGTGACCCATGGCGTGATGCGCTACATGAACACCTCGTTCGACCTTCGTCAGACACTGCCCTATCGACTGCCGGCAGGTGCCTACAAGCTGACGGCCGATGGCTTCGAGCGCACCCATAGTCCGCTCTCTACTGCCTACTCGAACTTCACCGCCGGCACATCCGTGGTGAAGGGCTACATCTTCTTCAATTCCGACGAGCAACTCGTCTGGAACCTGCTCGACATGCAGGATGTCAAGGACAACAGCCTCGGCGGTGTCGATAGCGGAGGCGGCTTCTACGTGCCCGACGGAAGCAGTGCTGCCAACACCTATCTTGCTGCCGGCCACTATCCCAACACGCTCAGCGCCGTGCTGACCGAACATGCCGACGTGACCATTGGCTATCGCTCGGACAACACCAACGAATGGACCTGTATCGACAACTTCAAGCTGCGCTACTACGGTCCGCTCGACCTCTCTGAATACGAAGCACAGCTGGCTCTGGCTGTCGACGAAGCCAACAATCTCGTCCTGCCCACCAAGCAGAAAGGCATTCTCGACGACGTCGTGACAGAGAACAACAAGACCTACACCAGCGAAGCAGACTACCAAGCTGCCATCGCCAACATCAACGCGGCGAAAGCTGTTGCCCAGCCGTTCGTCGAGCCGTACGCCCAGTACAAGCAGATGAAGCAGATGATTCAGGAGCGCTTCATCGGCCAGACCGAGGTCTATACCGACGAAACGGATGCTGCGACGACCTACACCAACAACATCGCAGGCAAGGACTCCGAGGTCGAACAGGCCGAAGCCGTGGCCGACATCGAGGCAGCCACCGCTGCCCTGTGGACCGAGGCGCTCAGCTTCGTCAAGGCTGTGAAGATCAACGAAGGACAGGGTTTCGACCTCACGTGGATGATTCAGGATGCCGACTTCAGCGACTCGAGCTACAAGAATTTCTGGACTGAGACCTGCGCCAGCACGAATGCCCACGGCGTGGTCGGCGGCAACAACATCCTGCGCTACTACGCCTGCGACTTCGACGTCCGCCAGACACTGCCCTACGTGATGCCGGCAGGTGCCTATAAGATGACCGTCGATGGCTTCGAACGCACCAACTCGCCCATAAACGATGCCTACACGCAGTATGCAGCAGGCAACAGCACCGTCACCGCCGTGGTCTATATGAACGACAACGAACAGACGCTGATGAACCTGTTCGACGTGCAGAGCGTGACGGACAACAGCCTGGGCGGCGTGCAGCCCAGCGGCGCGTCGTTCTACGTTGCCGACGGCAGTTCGGCTGCCAGCAAGTACATCGACGCCGGACACTACCCCAACACGCTGATTGCCGTCCTTGCCGACGATGCCGAAGCCACTATCGGCTACCGCTGCGCCAACTCCAACGCATGGACCGCCGTCGATAACTTCCGCCTCTGGTACATTGGCGAAGTGCCCAGCATCGAGATCGCTACGAAGGCGAACGAACTCAACCCCATCTGCGCACCCATCACCCTCAGCACCGACGACGAGCAAATCGACGCGCTCTACCTCGTAGGCTCTGTCGGCGAGGGCACCGCCCTGCTCTACCCCGTCAGCACCGTCGCCCCGGGCACTCCTTGCGTGGCACTCGTCAACACGAGCACGCTGCGTGCACCGATGGAGGTGACCAGCAGCAAGACCTATGTGCTGCCTTGGGACGGTGGCACGCTCCAGCCCGACGACGCGAACTACACTTGGACATACGTCGATCTGGCTGATGCCAGTCACGCAGCCGACGAACTCACCCTGCAAGTCCTCGACCCGATGGCAATGGACTTCGCGGTCAACATCGAGAACCTCGCCGCCCGCAAGTTCCTCAGCAACGTCACCTATGTCGGTGCGAGCGAACCTTCGGTCGTTGCGAAGTACAACGTCGCTCCGCCCACACGCCGCGACATCCCCAACGCTGTGATGATTCCGATGCCCCTCGGCCTCACCACGGGCGCCACGGTCAGCCTCGACGACGGCACCACAGTCGATGTTGCTGCCGGCGATGCGGCTGCCTACATCTACAACCTGCTCCCTGCCCAGACCTACAGCTACAGCATTACGGCCGAAGGAACCACGGTCGGCCAGGGCCAGTTCACCACCACCGGCACCCTGCGCATGGTCTATGCGCCGTCGGCCTACAACATCCGCGACCTCGGCGGCTGGCGGGCTCAGGACGGCAAGCGCACCAACTACGGTCACCTGTTCCGCGGCTCCACCCTCAACGGCTATGCCACGGCAACGGCTGAAGACCTGCAGACGCTGCGCGACCTCGGCGTAGGCGGCGAAATCGACCTGCGCTACCGCGAGGACTACGACAAGGACATGGGCTGCGGCACCTCGGCCTTCGGCTTCGGCACAGCCGACTACTACTTCGCCGCTGCCAACGACTGGACGGCTGCCAACATCAGCGAGGCCGGCACACAACAGCGGCTGAAGCAGGAGTTTGACTTCATTCTCGACCACTTCCGTCAGGACAAAGCCGTCTATTACCACTGCGCATGGGGTGCCGACCGCACGGGACTGCTCACCCTCATGCTCGAAGGCATCCTCGGCGTCGAACTCGACCAGATCTACAAGGACTACGAGCTCACCTCGTTCTCGGCTGCTCCTGGAGCCACGAACCGTCTGAAGACTTCGTTCCAGGACCGCATCGACGTCATCCAGGCACTCGAGGGCGAAACGCTGCGCGATAAGTTCGAAAACTACTTCACGAACAAGCTCGGCGTTTCGGCCGACGACATCGCCTACTTCCGCAGTGTCATGCTCAGCGACGACGAAGAGCCGGCCGTCGAACCCGTGGCCTACGAATTCGTGGCCAGCGAATGGCCCGCAGGCGACCCCGCACGCATCTCTGCCGAGAACGTCACGGTGGACACCGAGGCCAACACCATCACCGTCAGCAACACCGAAGGCGACAACAACGTGGCCCTGCGATTCCAGACCACCAATCGCTACTACGTCACCCCCGAGCAGCGCTACTTCACCATCCGCGCCACGGGTCTGCACACCGGCGAAGGCAAGTCCTACCTCTGGTGGCTCAACAACGCCAACCACTACAGCCAGGTACCACCGACCACCATCTACCTCGATGGCGACGTCACCGTCTTCGCCTGGGACATCCGCACCTGCGGACTGGGCGACAACTTCTCGACGACGGAGAACACCGAGCTCCAGACCATCGGCGACTGGGTGACCACCTTCGGCATGACAATGGCTGCCGGCACCACACCCGTGGTCATCTCCTACATCGGATTCGAGGAGAGCGTGCCCGAACCCGTCGAAGAGTATGAGTACAGCTTCCTCGCCAGCGAATGGCCCGCAGGCGACCCAGGACGCATCTCTGCCAGCAACGTGAGCGTGGACGACGAGGCCAACACCATCACCATCGCCAACACGGCAGGACCGAACAACGTGGCGCTGAACTTCATGTCCGAACGCATACTCTACGTCGAAGAGGGCATCCGCTACTTTGTCATCCAGGGCACAGGGCTCTCGACCGACGAAGGCAGTGCCAAGCTCTGGTGGCTGAACGCCAAGAACAACGGCGGCGAAATGCCCCCAACCCTCGTCCGCACCGACGACGACGGCACCGTCACCCTGCTCTGGGACATCCAGACCGACGCCACCTTCGCCAGCGGCTTCAACGCCACGGGCCGCACCTATCTCGACACGACGGGTGCCGCCACCTGGGGCTGGACCACGACCTTCGGCCTGACGATGGCCGACGAAGCCGAGCCTGTCGTCATCACCAACATCGGCTACCTGAAGGCCGACGACGAACTCGTGACCGGCATCGAAGAGACGTTCAACGCTCAAAGCACGAAGCACGGCGAAGTGTATGACCTGAGCGGACGCCGCATCCGCACCCTCACGAAGGGCGGCCTATACATTATCGACGGAAAGAAGGTGCTGGTAAAGTGACGTAACGCACATTGGGAGCGCGGACGTCCCCGTCCGCCATACAGACAACAGTCCCGAAGGGACGACAGAACACAGGCAGGGGTGAAGCGAAGCGGAGCCCCTGCTTGTTGTTAAGTGGATAATAAAGCCCCGAAGGGGCGACAGATAAAAGGTGAAAACTTTGAATATAAAGCGATTCATCTTGCCTGTCGCCCCTTCGGGGCTTCGTTCCTATCATGTGCATAGCAGGGGTTACGCTTCGCTTCACCCCTGCCTATGGTCTGTCGTCCCTTCGGGACTATTTTTTTACTGGACACCCATATAATTTTATACCATGAATTGCATGAATAAAATGAAGCACAGTTCTCATTTTAACTTTCAACTTTTAACTTTTAACTTGACTTGGCGGCAACCATAAATGGTGGATGCTCCGCATCTATACCCCTCTGGCAGGCAATAAAGCCGCAAGGCTTCCCCATTCATGGTTGCCCTCACCGCTTCGCAGACCATTATTTATGTTATTCATGCTATTCATGGTATAAAAAACAACTTCCGAAAGGTAAGTTATGTTCAGCAGATTGATGCCAAGATTTTTGCAGATTGACGTGTAGAGTGTAGTCGTATGACGGCTGCTACGTCGCCCCCAAAACTGATTCGGAGTACGGATAATACTCGGTCACTGCACAGAATATACTCGGTCGGTGCACAGAAAAAACTCGGTCGGTGCGCAGACGAAACTCAAAATATCACTGATATTTTCAGAAATTCCATTGATATTTTTGAAAATTCCACTGATATTTCTACAAATTTCAATGATATTTTGACTTTTCTCCGCGCAATGGCTGTGTTTGATGTGGGGCGCCGCCGAGTCTATTCTGCGCCATAGACGAGTTTTGTCTGCGCTGCCGCCGAATCCGTGGGGCTGCACGGCGATGTGGGCGGTGCGACGTGGGCGTTTCTGCTTGCCCGACGTCGTGTCACGACGGCGAAGCGTATCGCCACACAATCAGTTTCCTACGTTTTGTAAAAATCATTCACAACGTTTCAGTATTCCTTCATTCTGTGGCTCATGCACAAAAAAGGTAAAAAAAATCTTTGCGATATTGTAAAAATAATGTAACTTTGCCCATTGACGACTCACCTAACTTATCAAGAAAACATGAAACACCTACGACTAAGACTACTCCCCCTACTGGCAGTCGTGCTGCCCCTTGCCGCCGTGGCACAGACGGAACGACAGGACCTGACCAGCCGACTCGTGAATCCTTCGTTCGAGACGGGAACGACCGATGGCTGGATTACTTCGACCGTGGGCGGCACCGAAATCGGTGCGCGTGAGAACTCGATCGAGGTCTATGCCACCAGCGGCTGCGACGGACTCTGGCTGTTCAACACCTGGTATTCGGCCAACGACTACACGTTCGTTGCCCCCAACCAGTTTGTCGAACAGCAGGTGAACAACCTGCCCGCCGGCGAATACAGGCTCGTGGCCCTCGCTGCCAGCGACACATACGCCAGTGTGAAGATGCCCATCGAGCTGTTTGCCAATACCTACGGCGTGGAGTTCGTGCCGCAGCACAAGAGCACGTTCACCGAGTATGAGCTGCCTTTCTTCGTCAGTCCGCAGACGCTGAACGTGAAGTTGGGAATGCGAAGCCGCAGCTGGTTCAAAGCCGACCACTTCCGCCTCTACTATCTCGGCGAGACGGACGCCTACCATGCCGAGATGGAGCGTGGCGAAGGCGGGACGGGACTGGGCACCGCCCTCGTCGATTACCACGACGGCTACTATGCCGACGGCTGGACGCTGAGCGAAATCGGGGCTCATACGCACGGCGACTTCCCCATCGTGACGAACAACATGGACGAAACCATCTTCGAGGTTTCGCGCTTCCAATACTGGACGGGCATGGGCTACCAACTGGGCAACGCCCGACTGACGTACAGCTATGAGGGACTGACGCCCGGCTGGTATGAGTTTCGTTCGAAAGTGCGCGTGTACGACGAAAACGGCGACTTCGACGGCACGGCCCAGGGACTTAGCATCGTGGCGAACACGAGCGAAGCACCCATCGAGGAAGGCAGCGAAATCACTGCCGGCGGACTGTCGGGCAAGGGTTTCATGGGCGAATACCGCGTGATGGCCGAAGTGGGCGACGACGGACGGCTGACGGTGGGTTTCCACACACAGAACGCCTCGTTCAACTGGCTGGCGTGGACTCAGGCGCGCGTGATTTTCCACGGCAGCAACGAGCCCATCGACGACGCCTGGTTCCACGAGTACGAACGGCTGGTGTCGGTGGCAGACCAAGCTGAGAACCCAGGTGCGTTTGCCGACGCAGCAGCACAGGCACTGGCCCAGCTGCGTGCCGCCCGCACCGACAGCGAGGCGGAAGCCATCGTCGCACAGCTGCGCAGTGCGGTGCTCGAACTGGTAAAGACGAGTCCGGCACGCGACGGGCTCTACGACCTCTCGGCCCTCATCGTCAACGGCGACCTGACGGACGGCAGCCGCGGATGGACCACCAGCGGTGCCGACCTGCGCTGCAGCGAAGCCGGTGTGGGCAACGTGACCTGCACCGCCAGCAGCGCCTCGGTGCGGCAGGTGCTGAGCAATATGCCTGCCGGCCACTACACGCTGATGGCGCAGGGCTTCAGCCGACCCACCGACCCTGCGACCTACATGCACGACTACGAACAGGGCATCGACCGACGCGAGGCGTACCTCACACTGAACGGCGAACGGGTGGCACTGCAGTCGATCATGGCGGGACGACGCTACAACGTCGGCCGACTGAGCGGCATCACAGCAGCCATCGACGGACGTGGCGTGCCCGAAAGCAAGGCTGCCGTGCCCACATGGTTTGAGCTGGGTGACTACTGGAACTCGGTCAGCACCACGCTCGACGCCGACGGCGCGCTCGACCTGGGCATCGACATCGCGGCTGCGAAGCCGGCTGCAAGCTGGACCGCCTTCGGCCACTTCCGTCTGCTCTACGGCAACGAAGTGCCCGAGGTGACGCTGTCGAACGACGACACCGAACTCGACATCCGCGTGCCCACCACCGCCCATGTGGTGCTGCAGCGTATGTTCACGGCGGGAGCCTTTGTCCCGCTCTGCCTGCCCTTCGACCTCACGGCCGACATGTTTGACGAACTCTACGGCGTAGGTTCGTCGGACGAAAAGACGGCAACAATCTACCGCGTCGGCCATGTGCGTGCCGGCGAACCCTGCGTGGTGCGCATGATGAGCGACACCGAGGCCATCGACTTCGGCACCGTCGTCCTCTCGCCTGCACAGGCCGACAGCTACCTGCTGCCCTGGGGCGGCGGCGAACTGCGGCGCAACTACATCCGCACCGAGCGCCGCGATCCGAACTACAGCTGGCAGTTCGTGCCCATGTCGAAGACGACGGCTGTGTCGGGCACCGCACTTTCGTTCCTGCCGCTCGACCCCATGCACATGAACTTTACGGCCAATCTGGAGAACATGAGCGCACGCCGATTTCTCTCAGAGAACACTTACACGCTCAGCAACGACAGCCAAATCCGCAACTACTACCGCACCGCGCCGCCCATGCGCCGCGACACGCCCAACCCCGTCATGGTGCCCACGATGAGCGACGAAGCCACCGAGCTGTTTGTCGAGTGGAGCGAAACGCCCGACTTCGCCACGGCCCAGCGTCGCAAGGTGCTGCCTGGCGAACCCGCCTACGTGCCCAACCTCGTGCCGCAGCGCGCCTACTACTACCGCGTCGTGGCCGACGGCGAGACCGTGAGCAAGGGATCGTTCCTCACCGACGGACGCCTGCGCATGATCTATGCGCCCTCGGCCAACAACATTCGCGACCTGGGCGGATGGCCGACCATCGACCTGACGAAACGTCTGGCGTACGGCCGCATCTTCCGCGGCAGCGAACTGAACGGAGCTCATGTGGCGACCGACTACGACCTGCAGGTGCTGCGCGACCTGGGCATCGACGCCGAAATCGACCTGCGTTGGAACGCGTCGTGGGACAACGACGGCGTCGGCATCTCGGCCTTCGGCTTCGGCAGCGACAAATACTACTTCGCAGCTGCCAACGACTGGCTGGCCGAAGACTTCACGAAGGAGGAGAGCCAACGCCACTGGCGCGAAGAGTTCCAGCTCGTGCTCCAGACCCTGCGACGCGGCAAGGCACTGTACTTCCACTGTGTGTGGGGCGCCGACCGCACAGGACTGTTCTCCATGCTGCTCGAAGGCATCCTCGGCATGCACTTCGACGCCGTGTTCAAGAACTACGAACTGACGTCCTACTCGCTGGCAGGCCTGCGCCTGAAGAACGACTGGCAGGACCGCATCGAATACATCAACGGACTCGAAGGCACGACGCTGCGCGACAAGTTTGAAAACTACTTCATCAATACGCTCGGCATTTCGAAGGACGACATCGACTACTTCCGCAGCGTGATGCTCGAAGATGTCAGCATGAAGCCCGAAGTGATCGACGAGCGCATCGGCTACGTCTGCAACCAGAACGGAAAAACTGACGCCACGGTGGTCATCTCGCTGAAGGCTGGCGAACGCAACGCCGTCGTCCTGCCCTTCAGCATCAATAGTGCCGCCATGCGCAAAGCCTTCGGCAGCGGGTCGTCGATGGAAAGCATCAAGAGTTTCGACGGGCAGGAACTGGTGTCGCAAAAGCTCTATTCATCGACAGCCCATGTCCCCTTCATCCTCACGCCGGCCAGCGTGAACGAGGACAACACCTACCAGTTCACGGGCATCACGCTCGTGCGTGGCGGTGCCAGTTCGACACCCTTCGACGGCGGACGCTTCTACGGAGCCTATGAAACGACGACCGACCTCGCGTCAGCAGCCCTCCCCGGGCAGACGTTCTACGTGCTGAAGGACAACCACTTCTGCAAGGCAGACGAAGCAGCCACGCTCAAAGGCCTGCACGCCTATCTGCAACTCAACACGACGGACGCCGACGTCCTGCCCACCGACCTCTACTTCCAAGGCGAGACGCCGACGGGCATCGATGAAGTTGAAAGTGAAAAGTTAAAGGTGAAAACGGACGGTGAAGCTTACGACCTGACGGGCCGCCGCGTCGCCACACCCACCAAGGGCCTGTATATCATCGGAGGACGGAAGGTGCTGAAATAAAGCCCTACGCCAGACCCGACAGCCTACGCCGGACATACAGCCTCCCCCCAGCCCCCTCGTTCGGAGAGGGTTGGGGGGAGGCTTTCGGTTGTTTGAGGGAGAGGCTTTACTGCACCCGTCGCCGGAACTGCGAGGGTGTGAGGCCGTAAGTCTTCTTGAAAATGCGGCTGAAGTAGGCCACATCGTCGAATCCACAGCGCATGGCGACATCGCCGACGGGGAGGTTCAGGTCCTGGTCGAGCAGACGCTTGGCATGGCTGAGGCGGATGTGCATGACGTAGGTGGCAGAGTTTTCGCTGGTGAGACGCTGAATACGACGGTTGAGCTGGGAGCGTGAATTGTGCAGGTCGGCCGCCAGCTGGTCGAGACTGACCTCACCGTCGCGCATCTGTTGGTGAACGAGGTCGATGATTCGGTTGAGCCACTGACGGTCGTCGGCCGCCATTTCGTAGGCATTGCTCAGTCCCTCGGGCGAGGCAGCGGTGCGGAGGTATTTGCGGCGCATGACCTGCCACTGGTTGAGCAGCTGACCCACGCGCAGCCGTAGCTGGGCAGCGTCGGCGGTGCCGTAGGACTGACTGGCGAGCTCGTTCTGTTGGTTGATGAGTTCAAGGAGGTAGTTCCCCTGGCGGACGATGGTGGCAGCGGCTTCGTGCACGTGGTCGATGCTGTTGGCTGTGGCGTTCTGCAAGTCGTGGCCGAGGCCCAGGATGGCGGTGAGGGGAATATTGAATTCGTCGGTGATGTTGGTAAAAAACGTTTCGCTGACCTTCTGCAACTGGGCATGCAGACGGTCGGAACGCCGCTTCACGCGCAGGCTGTAGATGAAAAGCACGAGGGAAACGAGGAAAAGGACGGCGATGACAATGGTGCTGACCAGGAACAGGCGGTTGGTACGCGACAGTTCGTCATTCTGGTCTTGGAGCTCGTCGTTGCGGTAGAGGGCGCTGGTCTCGCCGATGAGTTGAGCAGTCTCGGTGCGATAGATGGAGTCGCCAATCTGGGTGGCCACCTCCAAATGCTGCATGGCCTGCAGCGGATTGGACTCTTTCAGCGCCCTGAAAAGCAGGCGACGTGCCTTGAGTTCGTGCATTCGGTTGCCGGTCTGCTGGGCGAGTTGGAGCGCACGGTTCAGGTGGCTGAGGGACATGTCGGGCTGATTCTCGGCGAGCAGCCCTTCGCCCATCTGCGTGTAGGCAATGGTGAGAGAGTTCAGACTCTGTGCTTCTTCGAGCAAGGGAATGCAGCGACGCAGGGTGTCGAGCGCTATCGGTGCCTCGCCCAGGGCGAGATAGGCACCGGCCATCTGCGACAGTCGGATGCCGAGTCGTCGAGAGTCGGGGTGTGGCTGACCGGCTTCGAGTTCGTAGGCCTGTCGGGCGTAGTCGAGGGCTTCGTGATGTTTGTCGCCCTGCATGAAGATTTCGGAAGCAATGCCATAGCGGACGGCGAGCGCGCTGGGCCGGCTGAGGGAACGCTCCATGTCGATGGCCTTGAGGATGTATTCCTCGGCCAAGGGCAGCTGACGGGCAGCGAGAAACATGGCTGCCAGATTGTTGAGGTCGCTGGACAGACGTTCGCGGTCGTTCGCCACGTGGTCGATGTCGTAGCACTGTCGGGCAAGCTGGATGGCCCGCTGGAAATTGCCGCAGCGCATGTTGGCGATGGCGACGATGGAGAGGCAGTCGGAGCGGAGCCAGAGGTTGTGCGAACGGAGCAGCGCCTGGTTGCCCTGTTCACCGCAGTCGATGGCGTCCTGAAAACGACTTTCGGCGTTGTAGTGTTCCGCTAAACAATAATAGGTGTAGGCATCGATGGTGTCGCGAGGGGTGTCGGGGGTGAACTTGATGAGCGTGTCGATCTCCTCAGTCCGAAAGAAAGCGACCATCAGACTGTTGGCGAATTGTGTGCGTGCTGCGCCCGAAGATTTTTCGAACTGCAGGCGCAGGTCGTCCACACTTTCACCGCCTTTCTGAGCTACGGCACCCGAGGGCAGGAAAATGAGCACTGCGAGGAGCAGGAGGGTGAAGGTCGGTCTGTACATGAGTTTGGTAGGTTGAAAAACAATCCTGAAAGAAACAGGGAGTCAAGCGCGGTGATGACTTTCCATGTGCAAAAATAGAAAATAATCCGTACTTCTCCAAATTTCTCTCAGAATAAACATCAGGCTCAGAATCCGTTGGCTTTCTTTTCCTTGATACCAGTGGATTCGATGACGTTGACGACGTAGTCGCCGAGCTTTTCGCACTCTGCGATGATGTCCATATAGTAAACGCCCATCTGGTAGTCGTAAAGATGGTTGTTGATATCAAGGATGTTCTGGTTCTTGAGCTGCGTGCGATAGTTGTTGATTTCGTGCTCCAGGTTGTAGGACTTGTTGAGGTCAACGTATCGCTGTTCGCCGTACTTGATGACGTGGTTCATCTGTTCGAGGGCGTCCTCGCACAGTGACATCATGCTGCCGATGTGCTCTTGTTGTTTTTCGGTGAAGTCCTCCTTGGTGTGCTGGCGCTTACGGCTCATCGAACGAGCCAGGTTGTAGCACGCATCGCCGATGCTTTCCAGCTCGCTCACCATGCGGAGCATTCGCTGGATTTCGGCCTTCGACTCGATGGACAGGTGGCGTTCGCTCACCTGATTGAGGTAGTTTGCAATTTCCACTTCCATGGTGTCGGTGATGCCTTCGTACTTTTCCACACGTGCGAAAAGGCGGCCGAAGTCCTCCGATTTCTCAGTATGAAGCATTTCCTGCACAAATCCGAACATCGTCTGGCAGCGCTGTCCGAACACCTCGATTTCCTTCTTGGCATTGAGGATGGAGAGTTCGGGGGTGTGGAGCAGGCCGGCTGTGATGAAGGCGAGTCGCGACTCCTCGTCTTCAGCCTCAGGCTTGGGCTGAACCACACGGCAGACCAATTTCTCGATCAGCGGCACGAAACCGATCATCAAGAGCGTATTGGCGACATTGAAAGCGGTGTGGAAAGCAGCCAGGACGATGCTGGCGTGGGTCATGGCGTAGGCAGTATCGGTCATCAAAGCGTCGGCATCGCATCCCACCAGCGAGCACACCATCGTGAAGAAGGGATGCAGGAGGCACACCACCCACACCACGCCGACCACGTTGATCAGCAGATGGGAGAAGGCGGCTCGCCTCGCATTCACATTGGCGGTGCGGGCCGCGATGATGGAAGTGATCGTCGTGCCGATGTTCTCCCCCAGCACGAGAATGATGCCAAGCTCGATGGGCAGCACGCCAGTGGAACATAGCGTCATCGTGATGGCCGTGATGGCAGCCGACGACTGCACACAGAGCGTAAGCACTGTTCCGATGATCAGGAACAGGAGGATGGCAAAAGGATTCTGGGCTTCGAAGGTATGGAAAAAATCCATGACCGCCGGATTCTTGTCAAGCTCCAGCGCCAGGTCGGCACGTTCGAGCGTGATGATACCCAGGAAGAGGAATGAGAGTCCGAAAAGGAACTCGCCGAAGTTCTTGAACCGCTGAAGGTAGGAGAGAATGATGCCGACGAAGGCTGCTGCATAGGCATAGATGGTGACGTCGAACACAAAGCCTATCGACATCAGCCAGGCGGTGAACGTCGTGCCGACATGCGCACCGAGAATGATGGAGATGGCCTGTGCCAACGTGAGCAGGCCGGCATTGACAAACGAAACCGTCATCAGCGTCGTCGCTGTCGATGACTGGATGCTGGCCGTGACGAACATTCCGGTAAAGGCACCCATCACGCGGTTGGAAGTCATCGTCTGCAACAGGCTGCGCAGCCAGGGACCGGCCATCTTCTGAAGGCCCTCGCTCAGTTTCTTCATGCCGAACATCAGGAGTGCCAGCGAACCGAGCAGCGTGAGAATCGTCAGTACATTCATAAGACAGGATACGTTTGGTCAATCAGTTTTTGGGGGAGTGAACAGCATTTTTTTTCCATTTCCCTTCGCTCTTTCTGCAAAAAATCGTAACTTGCGGCCTCTAACACCTAAATTGCTTCCGCCATGGAACAGACAGCGAAACAGCAAAGTGTGCCAAACACATTACAGATTTTTTGCAAAAATACTAAAAATTCGGATAACTTCGCATTCGGAACGACACTTTTGCAAATTTACGAGCATTTTCAACCAAAATTAACCCGAAAACCGCTCTGTGCAGCTATCAACAACCGGCTGGAGGGGCTCACCTTCCGTGTATTCGGCAACAAGCAGGTCGAATTTCTTGACTGTACCAGTGCCGAAGGCCGCAAAGTGTATATGCGCTCGCTGGAGTTTGTGCTCTACAAAGCGGTGGAGGACCTCTACCCAGGTACCACACTGACCATCGAGGCACCTGTGTCGAAAGGCTATTACTTCCTGCTCGACGGCATCGAAACCACCCTCGACGTGGTGCAGCGACTGCGGCAGCGAATGCGTGAAATCATAGCCGAGGGCCATCGCTTCCACCGTCTGGAACGGCCGACGGAGGAGGTTGCCGAGCTGTTCCGTGCACACGGACAAAAGGACAAAGCTATCCTGATCGAAAGTCTGGGTAAGCTCTACTGCCACTACTACCGGCTGTGCGACACCTACGACTACTACTACGGGCCGCTCGTTCCCTCGACCGACTTTCTCGACGAGTTCGACCTCGTGCGCTACTACAACGGCATGCTCCTCCGCATTCCGCGCGAGGAAGGAAAGATACCCGAGATCGTGAAGCAGGAAAAGATGCTCGGTGCCTTCCAGGACGACCATCAGCTGCAGAAACGTCTCGGCATGACCACCGTCGGCCACCTCAACGTGCTCACACAGAAACAGCTGGCCGGCGCCGCCATCAAGGTGGCCGAAGCCTTGCAAGAGAAAAAAGTGGCGAAGATTGCGGAGCAGATTGCCGAACGGCCCGACGTGCGCGTCATCCTCATCTCCGGCCCTTCGTCGAGCGGCAAGACGACGTTTAGCAAGCGCTTGCTCATCCAACTCATGACCTGCGGACTCGTGCCCCGCCTCATCTCGCTCGACAACTACTTTGTCGATCGTGAGCTGACACCGCGCGACGAGAACGGCGACTACGATTACGAACACATCGAATCGCTCAACCTGCCCCTCTTCCGGCAGCAGCTGCGTCAGCTGCTCGACGGCGAGGAGGTGGAACTTCCGCGCTACGACTTCCCCACGGGAAAATCGCAGCCCAGCGGCGAACGTCTGCAACTGTCGGAGGGCACCGTGCTCATCATGGAAGGCATACACGCCCTCAATCCGCTCCTCACCGAGGGCATACCCGAGGCTGCCAAATTCCGAATCTACGTTTCGGCTCTCACCAGCATCAAACTCGACGGCCACAATTACATCCCGACCACCATCAACCGACTCATCCGCCGCATCGTACGCGACAACAAATACCGCGGCACCAGCGCACGGCAGACGCTCGAACGCTGGCACAGCGTGCGGCTGGGCGAGGAGCGCTGGATTTTCCCCTACCAGGAGAATGCCGACGTGATGTTCAATTCGGCGCTCATCTACGAACTCGCCGTGCTGCGCAACCACGCACTGCCGCTGCTCGAAAGCGTGCCTGAAAACTGTGATGCCTACCTCACCGCGTCGCTCATCCACAGTTTCCTCCACTACTTCCAGCCCATCAGCGACGAAGAACTGCCTCCCACCTCGCTGCTGCGCGAGTTCCTCGGCGGCTCATCCTTCCACTATTAAACCACCTCATCCGCGTTGTCCATACTGGACGACCATGCGTAGAAACAGAAAACTCCGCACCGAGACGCTTGACTCGGTGCGGAGTTTCTGCATTTACAGGACGTTGTCTGCCCCGTTCGTCAGCCCTCAATCAGGCAGCTGCCCGTCATGTCCTTCGGCTGCTCGAGGCCCATGATGTGGAGAATGGTGGGTGCCACGTCGGCCAGGCGTCCGCTGTGGATGCGCGCCGAGTTGTTGTCGGTGACATAGATGACGGGCACGGGGTTGAGCGAGTGTGCGGTGTTGGGGGTGCCGTCGGGGTTGATGGCGTTGTCGGCATTGCCGTGGTCGGCAATGATGAGCACCTCGTAGTCGTTCTGCTTCGCCGTTTCGACGACGTCGCGCACGCAGTTGTCCACGGCATGCACGGCCTTGGCGATGGCATTGTAAACGCCGGTGTGGCCCACCATGTCGCCGTTGGCAAAGTTGACGACGATGAAGTCGTACTGCTGTGTGGTGATGGCGGCACAGAGCTTGTCCTTCACCTCGTAGGCCGACATTTCGGGCTTGAGGTCGTAGGTAGCCACCTTCGGCGAGGCGACGAGGATGCGGTCCTCACCCTCGTAGGGGGCTTCGCGTCCGCCGTTGAAGAAGAACGTGACGTGGGCATACTTCTCTGTCTCGGCCGTGTGAAGCTGGCGCTTGCCCAGGCTGGAGAGGTATTCGCCGAGCGTGTTGTCCACATTTTCCTTCGGGAAGAGGATGTGTACGCCCTTGAACGAGGCGTCGTAGGGAGTCATGCAGAAGTATTGCAGGCCCGGGATGGTGTGCATCTGCTGTTCGGGCATGTCCTGCTGCGTGAGCACGATGGTCAGTTCCTTGGCGCGGTCGTTGCGGTAGTTGAAGAAGATGACCACGTCGCCCTCCTTGATACGTCCGTCGCAGTTGGCATTGACCAGCGGTTCCATGAATTCGTCGGTGTTCTTATGGTCTTCCGAGTCGGTGTCGTAGCACGACTGCACACCTTCGACCATGTCGGTGCAGAGCCGGCCCTTGCCCTCGACGAGCTGGTCGTAGGCCACCTTCACACGCTCCCAGCGCTTGTCGCGGTCCATGGCGTAGAAACGGCCGATAATCGACGCGATGTGTCCGGTGCCCACCGTGTCGATGTGCTTCTGGAGGTCGGCGATGAAGCCCTTGCCCGACTTCGGGTCGGTGTCGCGTCCGTCCATGAAGCAGTGGACGTAGGTGTTCGCAACGCCATACTCGTGTGCGATGTCGATGAGCTTGAACAGATGGTCGAGCGACGAGTGGACACCACCGGTCGAGGTGAGGCCCATGAGGTGGATGCTCTTGCCCGTCTGCTGGGCATAGCTGTAGGCACGTTTGATTTCAGGGTTCTCCAGAATCGAGCCGTCTTTGCAGGCGCGGTTAATCTTGACCAGGTCCTGATAGACGATACGTCCGGCTCCGATGTTGAGGTGACCCACCTCGGAGTTGCCCATCTGGCCGTCGGGCAGACCTACGTCCTCGCCGCTGGCATCGAGGTGTGCGTGCGGACTGACAGCGTTCAGATAGTCGAGATACGGCGTTGGGGTGCGGAAAATCACGTCACCCTCGCCTTGGTTGCCGATTCCCCATCCGTCGAGAATCATCAGAATTGCTTTTTTTGCCATAGTGTATATGATATAATAGTGAACATTGCGCACATTTGTGGCTGCAAAGTTACGGAAAAACGAGGGGAATGCAAAATATAAATGCTGGCATTTTTATTTTCATTCCCGAGTGCAAGTAACTTCGGCGAAGCCAAAGCTACGGAAAAAACGAGGGGAATGCAAAATAAAAATGCTGGCATTCTTATTTTTATTTTCGACCCGTGCCCGCTGGATTCTCGCCGCCGAGGCTTTCAAAAACGGATGAACCGCAGACAAAACTCAAAATCTCAGTGAGATTTTCAAAAATCACACTGAGATTTCTGTAAATTTCATTGAGATTCCTACAAATCTCACTGAGATTTTGAGTTATGTCCGCAGCATGGGCCACTTTCCGGTGCAGCGTCAGCGATTTTCGGCTGGGGATGCGGTAGGTTTCGGCTGGGGATGCAGTGGGTTTCGGCTGGGGATGAGCAGGGATGATACCGCGGCGGTAAGGGGTGAGGACGACAGCGCTCCGGCTCAAAAAGATCAATGACTCACGAACTTACCTACGCTTCGTCAGCCGTCTTTCCCTCGCGATACTCCTTGGGCGTCACGCCGAACAGGCGGGCGAAGCACTGGCTGAAGTAGCGCGGAGTCTGGAATCCGACGCGCTGACCTATCTTCGCGACGCTGTCGGACGACTCGGTGAGCAGCTGCGCGGCGCGCTTCAGGCGGACGCTGCGCATGAATTCGTTGGGCGTGATGCCCAGCAGCGTCTGCATCCGTTTGTACAAATTGGCTCGGCTCATGCCGATGTC
>Ga0310691_10000472_pt1 | contig 75494 bp, 65 predicted proteins | sample 176DNAGHGlowgp2_FD_203887 | JGI IMG/M metagenome (GOLD analysis project Ga0310691, IMG submission 203887) | Sheep rumen microbial communities from Palmerston North, Manawatu-Wanganui, New Zealand - 1766 DNA GHGlow gp2 (v2) (version 2) | ecosystem: Host-associated > Mammals > Digestive system >...
TATAGCAGTTCTTGACTCTTGATATGGTAGTCGAACTGACTGTGCTCTTGCTTACTCCCTCTGCAGGTGTAAGGCGCTTTATGATCTCCTCATAGCTCATGCCCTTGTCGATCCTCAAAACTATCTGCCATCTGTGCAGCATAGCCTTCAGTTCGTTAACGGAACAAAGATCGGCAAAGAAGCTGTGAAGTTCCTCCGGTGTCTGCATCGTCAGGATCGCCTGATAGAGATTGATCAGTTCATCGTACTCATCATTATTCAGTGTACTGAGGAAATTGTCTTTGTTTTCCATTATCACGAATAATCTCCCGTTCACATCAGTGAGTAAAACCAATCAATAAGCATATCGATGTATCCGAAGTAAAACAGTGCAAAGATCGCAGCAGCGATAAAGATAAACAATATCCCGTAGACACACCGGGTAAAGAAAAGATCCTTCTTTGCCTTCCTCAGAGTGTCTCCCAGGCTCATATCAGCAGTTTTACTGCTCCTTACGGCCGAACCTGCGAGTTTAGGACTTCTGACATTACTATTAGTCTTCACGCATAATCCTCCTATGATACAATCCTATAAATGATAACCCAACATCGTGTTTATTACAAATAATATTTTATATTATTAATATTAGCGCCTCGTCACGTGTCCTCAGAGGCCTGATATCTGCCTGATTCCCCGTACTCCACGATATTCATCTTAACGCCCCGCAATGAAGCATATCCGGACATCGAACTGACGCGCGATCTTGATGCATCATCAGCATTTCCCGGTATTACTACGGTCAATACCCTGTTGCGGATATCACTGCCGTCCACCACATATCTTCGCTTATTTATCATCACATCCGCACCGTCGAAATCAGCCAGGCTGTCTATCTCGCCCTTCAGCTGATTCATAACCCGCCTGTCCGACGCGTAATAAGGCGATGTCAGATCAATGCTGTATACCGAAGTGCATGTACCTTTATCGAACGAATCAATGACCGGGAAGGTCTTCGGGAGATTGGATCCGTTCTCTTCCCTGAAAAAATCTCCCCTGGTGAAATTATCCTCACTCCAGATATCCCTCTCTTCCTTCTTCGTTCCAAGAGGATTGAGCATAAGATCCAATCTTCCGTACACCGGGACAGACGAATAGATCCTGCGCTCTATGTTGCCTGCCAAAGTCAATACCCGGTACGTGCATGTCACCTCCATGATGCACATCTTCTTGTTGATCCTGATGTCAATGTCTATCAGATCGGGAACAAAGAATCCGGATCCGTTATTGCGTTCTATGTACCCGCCTCTTACCTTATTGGCAATATCGTGGGCAAGTGTCTGTTCCAGAAGAAGATTCTCAAGAGAATTCCCCGTATAAAGATCGATACCTCCGATCACTGATGCCACCTTTTTGAGCACTTCGCCGCCCCGAGAGCTGCCGATGCCGATCTCCGGGAACGCATTTACCAGAACGCTTACGGTATCCGACAGCGGTATGGACAACGGCGTAAGAACAGCTGTCTGCTCACACGCCTGATCAAATGACCTCTGCATGAGAATATCAGTCCGCATAAAAACAATGACGCTGATCATCGAACAGATAAATATCAGTGTTATCGTAAAAGTTATCGCTGTCTCAAGGACTACCGATCCTCTCTTGCTGTTATTTCCCCTATTCGTACATGACATAACTCTTTGTAATATCATAACCGGTTCCTCCGTATTCAGTCTCAAGCTTAATTCCCGTATAGAGTTCGCCGTAGTCCCTGCCCAGCACTTCGAGCATCCGCGGCAGCAACGCGCTGTCAGGAGTAAAGAGAGTGAACAGGAACATGAAGTCTCTGTATCCGAGCTTTATAAATTCCACGCCGTCCTTCTCAATGAAGGAGACAGTCCCGCCTTTCTTAAGTTCTTTAAGGCTCTTGGCCGCTCCGCATATCGAAACGATAACGATGATGACAGTCTCAAGAATATCCGGCTGTATTATCACTGTACCTGCCGACAGAAGCCCTATTACAACGCTTAAGACTACGGCTATGACCTTGTATCTCGCCCTGGCATTGGAATCCGTGTAGTTCGACAGGAATTCCTTGGCAAACAGAGTGGCAAATATCAGTGTAGACACGGTAAAGCTTCCCGTCTTGCCGCCGGATCCGGTCATTATGTATTCTGAATCGCAGTAATCCTTGCCGTGGATGCGCGTGAAGCTTGTGCCGGTTATTGTTTTGTCGGTCTTGTTATCGATAACACAGTCAAAATTGAACGCCGCGTAATGTGCGATCAGGACATGGTCTATCGCGCTGAACAAGCCGTCACCAATATCCGCTGTCATCTTCTCGAGCGTACCTGCAAGATCAGTCACAGACGCCATGTCGAACAGGTCAAATCCGCCGTCATAACTCGTAACATCGTCCTTACAGTCATCGAGAAGCTCAACGAATTTATTAAGCCCTGACAGATCATAGCTCTCGCCCGCTGTTGACAGTACACCTTCAATATCTACGGCACCGGACAATATGTCGGACAAATACCCGGCCGCACCGCTTGATCTGTATTCTTTGATCTTGGCAAGCAGACCGCTGCTTTCGAGGCCTCCCGCAAGTCCCGACAGCTGCTTCATACTCTCCTTGGCAAGCATCCCCACGGTTCTGTATGAGTAATAGCTTATTATCGCCTTGCGCAGAGCATAATCATCAAGCGCTTCCGTTCCCGTACACTCAAGAGCCGGAAGGTCCTTAGCGGAATTGGCTGCGAGCACCTTACAGAACACTTCATCGTTTAACTTATCCGGCCCGAATGCATATATCCCGTAAACGCGGAACAGATCTCTGTCATAACCCGCCAGGATCGATTCCGCCTGACATTTAAGCGCTCTCGACAGTTCCATCCTCCTGTTCATGTCAGATACCAGCGTCAGAAATACAGTCTCAACGATCACAAGCGCAGACAAAATGATCGCCATGAAGACGGTAGATGCCCCGTACTTATTATGTCTCTTCTGCCTCCTCATACTACTCACCTCCCGCAAGATCACTTAATCCGCCATAGATAAGCCTGAAGTTATCAGAAATGCCGGACAGGAATGTGCAAAGCCTCTCCGGTGAAGTATCCGTGATGTTTACCCCATTCACCTCATAGAACGCGGCAACTTCGGAATCTTCAAGTTCGATCTCCAGTTCCCTGATACCTGACTTCAAGTCCTCGACAGAGTCGAGGCACACCCTCTCCGGCCCCGTTATCAGCATCACGATAATAAGCAGAACAAGAGTAAAAACGATGGTTGCCTCAATAGTTGAGCCCATAAAAAATCACCCCCTGTAAAATTAGTAAGACTAATCATACAGGGGAATTGATTTAGAAAATCTCCGAATTAATACGAAAATCGGAAAAATTGTAATCTTATCTAAGCTTCGCGCCGCATTTCTCCTCGAGTTTTGCAAGAACACGGTTGAGATCATCAGCAATATCGGTATCGGCAAGAGTCTTATCGGGAGCCCTGAAAGTAAGCGAGATCGCAACTGCTTTCATGTCTCCGAGCTTCTCATCCTCATAGACATTGAAGAATTCACAGTCTTCCAGATACTTGCCGCCGGCTGCCTTTGCAGTCTTAAGGATCTTGCTGACGCTTACATCCTTGCTGACAACGAGAGAGAGGTCTCTGGGGATGGCGGGGAATCTCGGGATGCTCTTATATGTACGCTCCGCCTTGGACGCAGCAATCAGGGGTGCTGCCTCAATATCGAACAGACAGAGCTTGTCAGGAGCCTCGAAAGCCAGGGCAACATCAGGATGAACTATGCCGATCACACCGCATGGTCTGCCGTTGACGATCAGTCTTGCAGTACATCCGGGATGATATGTAGGATCATCAGTCAGCTGCTCGAACGAATACGATCTGATCCCGAGGATCTTCAGGAGCTCCTCTATTGCGTCACGTGTCTCATAGAAGACAGTAGCCTTCTTTGCAGATACCGTCGAGGAATAATTGAATCCGCAGAGCATCCTTCTCTCCTCAGGGAGATTGCCGGGATCCTCATCAGGCAGATAGACAAATGCCGTCTCAAACACCTTGGCACTGTTGACGCCTCTGCTGTAATTACGCGCGGCGATCCTCATCATCGAAGGGATCATGGATGTTCTCATAACCGAAGTATCGTCTCCGAGAGGATTTCTGATCTTAACCTGTCTCCTCAGAGGCGAATCTGCAGGAAGCATCATGTTATCAAGCTCGGAAGGAGCCTCAAAAGAATATGTTATCGCCTCAAAGTAACCGTTAGATACCAGAGTGTTGCAGATCTTCTCAACTACATTCTGCGAATATGTCCTTCCGCCGAGGGTTGTCGTCTTGCCTGACAGAAGTGACGGCTCGATATTGTTGTATCCGTAGAATCTTGCCACTTCCTCGGCAATGTCCGCTTCTGCCTCAAGATCGGGACGGAATGTGGGAGGCACGATCATCTCCTGCCCGTTCTCATTTACAAAACTGCACTCAAGCTTGGTAAGTACATCCCTCATAAACGACTCTTCTGCCTTGATTCCGAGGAATTCATTAATCCTGTCAGGTCTGAAAGGAATATGGTTCATCGTCCTCTTTGTGGGATAATTGTCAACAACACCCTTGGACACCTTGCCGCAGCCGAGCATCTCCACGAGTTCGCACGCCCTGTTAAGTGCCCTTAACGTATTCTCGGGATCGAGATTCTTCTCATATCTGGAAGATGCCTCTGTGCGAAGACCGTTGTTCAGAGCAGTCTTTCGAACGGAAACGGGATTGAACATAGCAGACTCGAACAGGATAGTAGTTGTCTCGGGAAGCACTTCCGAATTCTCGCCACCCATTACACCCGCAATGGCACAAGCCTTCTCCTCATCAGCGATAACGAGATTGGAGGGATTAAGAACATGATCATTGCCGTCAAGCGTCTTGATAACTTCGCCTTCCCCGGCAGTCCTTACGATGATGTGCTTGCCTGCGAGGTAATTCAGATCGAAAGCATGCATAGGCTGACCCATCTCAAGACAGACATAATTGGTAATGTCAACGATGTTATTGATGGGACGCATTCCGGCCTGAGTCAGGCGCTCTGCCATCCACGAAGGCGAAGGACCAATCTTAACGTCCTCAACAAGCCTTCCGCAGTAACGGTAACAAAGGTCAGGTGCTTCAATATCGATCTTGACGACATCCTCTGTATTGAGCTGTCCTTCCTGCCTGATCACGGGATTGACAGGCTTGAACTCCTTACCGAGCGTAATTGCAGCCTCTCTGCCGAGTCCTTCAATGGAGAAGCAGTCAGGCCTGTTCGGCGTGATCTCGAATTCGATGGTGGAATCACCGAGACCTAAGATATCCTTGATGTCAACTCCGAGAGGAGTATCGGAAGGCATGTTCCAGAGCCCGTATTCCTCAGCGCCGGGGTGACCCTCTGCCGATACGCCGAGTTCGTCAATCGAACAGCACATACCATAGCTGTCAACGCCTCTTAATTTACCTTTCTTGATATTGCCGCCGGGGAGCTTTGCACCTACGACTGCAACGGGGCAGATCATTCCGACATATACATTCGGAGCACCGCAGACGATCTGGAGGCTGTGGCCCAGGTCGTCCCTGCCCGTGTCAACCGTAACGATATGCAGATGATCCGAATCGGGATGATCCTTGATGTCAGTAATCTTACCTGTATAAACATCCGAGATGTTGTCGCCTGTGGTCTCTATCGTCTCGACCTTTGAGCCGGAGATAGTCATGGCATCAGCCAGTGTCTTGACGTCAACATCAATATCAGTGAAATCTTTAAGCCAAATCAATGGTGCTTTCATATATCCAAAACCTCCGTTATCACTTGAACTGCTTCAGGAATCTGACATCGTTCTCATAGAGAAGACGGATGTCGTCAATACCGTACCTGCCCATCGCAGTACGCTCCACGCCGATACCGAAAGCAAAACCGCTGTAGACTTCGGAATCGATCCCGCAGTTCTCGAGGACCTCGGGATGAACCATACCGGCACCCAGAACCTCGATCCAGCCTTCGCCCTTACATACACGGCATCCCTTACCGCCGCATGACCAGCAGGTAAGGTCGACCTCAACGGAAGGCTCTGTGAACGGGAAATGGTGAGGCCTGAGCCTGATCTTGGTATCTTCACCGAAGAGCTTCTTCGCGAACAGCTGCAGAGATCCGACAAGATCCCCCATCGTAACTCCCTTATCAACAACAAGTCCTTCGATCTGATGGAAGACAGGTGAATGCGTGCTGTCGAGAGCATCGGACCTGTACACCTTACCGGGGCAGATAACCTTGAGCGGCGGCTTCTGCTTCTCCATCGTCCTTATCTGAAGGCCGGATGTCTGTGTCCTGAGAAGGATATTGTCGGTAATATAGAACGTATCCTGCGTATCTCTTGAAGGATGTCCTTCAGGGATCCTCAGCAGCTCAAAATTATACTTGTCGTACTCAACTTCCGGACCCTCCCCGATGCTGTAACCCAAGCCGAGGAAGATATCACATATCTCGTTGATAGCCATATTAAGCGGATGTCTTGAACCCGCACCTTCAAACTTCGAAGGGATCGTGACATCTATTACTTCACGCTTGAGCTTGAGACTCTTCTCCATTTCCTTGATGGAATTGATCTTATCCGCCAGAAAAGACTCCATATGTGACCTGACTTCATTAGCCACCTTGCCGACCTGCGGACGCTCCTCAGATGACAACTGTCCCATTCCGCGCAATATCTGGGTCAGGCTGCCCTTCTTACCGAGAAACGAGACTCTGAGCTGCTCAGCAGCGTTGGAATCATTCGCCTCGGACAACTCACTGTCAAACTTCTTCTGCAGTGCGATCAGGGATTCTTTCAAATCGCTCATATATCAAAACCTCCCGAAAGGTATTATTCACGAAATTAAAATATAGCACAAATAAATAATAAATAAAAGGCTCTTCGTGCCGCGCTTCCTGTCACACCGGTTCAGTTTATTCGTCCGGCTCCGGCAAATGACGCATCTCAGAAATACGGATTGATCTTTATCTCGGTGCCTACATTGGTCGCCGGTCCGTGTCCGGGGTATATCGCGGTATTTACGGGATATCCTTTGAAGATATCTATCGACTCCATCATCTCAGACAGATTGCCCGTAGGGAAATCTGTTCTTCCGACAGAACCCATGAATACAGTATCTCCGCTGAACAGGACGGTCTCACCGGAACCTTTGTCAGTCACCTCAAATGTAACAGATCCGGAAGTATGTCCGGGAGTGGGAATAGCCCTGATATTAATGTACGGATCATCACCGAAGAGTTCAGGCAGCGAATCGACATCGCGCGTTACCATCGTGTAAGACTCGCCCCTGCCCGTCATAGAAGAGCAGTTGCTTCGGGGATCAGCCAGCAGGGCACGGTCCGTATCCGACATGATGAAAGGAACATCACCCAGGAGTTCCTGCCACTTACCTGCGCAATATATATGATCGAAGTGAGCATGCGTGATCAATACCGCTCTCACCCGGTCACGCTCAAATCCTTCAAACCCTGCGGCAACAACATCAGGATCCACTGAAGGATCGACAATAATACATCCTCCGTCATAGGATATGATGAACATATTTGAAGACAGAGGACCGTACGGTAAGGTAATGATCTGCATCAGGATTCTTAATTGTCCTTCTTCCAGGAACGGTAATCAAGATCGCCCTGATCAATGGCAAGGATAAGCATCTCAGCCGTAGCGATATTCGTGGAATACGGAATATTGTTAATGTCACAAACATTAAGCAGATCGCTCGTCTTCGTGGCGAACCCGAGTCTTCCGTCGTGAATGTAGATAACGGCATCAATCTCGTCGAACTCGGCGCGTGAGGCAAGCTGCTCAGAACCGCTCTCATAATCAACAGACAATCCGGAGATATCAAGACTTACAGAATCCCTGAGCAACTTGGCAGTATTATAAGCAGCAATAAGCGTGTGCTTACTAAGCAGATGCTTATATGCAATGCAGAAATTAACCAGAAGCTCAGTCTTGCGGTTGTCCGCCATCAGCACTATCTTCATAGATACCTCCACTAATTCGTCACATTACTATTATATCAATTCAATTCCAACATATTATTTGTGCATAACGACCAAATAATCATAGCAAAAATGTATTAGTGACTAATTCTCATTACTGTTCGGTCTGACCTTCAGTCGGAGTGATCGAATCAAGAACATCTCCCGTAGTAGGATACGACTTCATTGCTTCAGATATTGTATTGATATCCGTGTTGAAGTAAGCAGCGAGAAGCTTTTTGGCGATTATGATCGTGGACGAACCCCACTCACCGTTCTCAACAATAAGTGCGATCGCTACCTCCGGATTCTCCCTCGGCGCGTAGCAGATGAACAGACCGTTGGAATACTCTTTACGTATCTTCTCATAACCGGTCTCGGCCGTTCCCGTCTTGCACACAACTTCGATCGGGAAATGGTCGAACTGGTTCTTAGCCGTGCTTCTCCAGGAAGATGTTCCCGTAACGACGCATCTCATCGCTCTTCTTACGGCCTGAATATTCTCGTCCTTAATTCCGATATCTACCGGCTCTTCACCGCCTTTGTACAGGATTGAGCCGTCAGAAGCGACCACATTGTCTATGACATAAGGCGTAACCAGTTTGTTCGTTGCAATACCTGCCGTATATCTGCAGAGCTGCAGGATCGTAAAGCAGTTATCGAACTGGCCGATCGAAGACTGTGCAGTATTTGCAGGGAACCAGGTTCTGTCATACTCGGATTCATGCAGGAGCCTCTTGTTCTCACGGCTTGCGACAACGCCCGAGATCTCACCGGGGATATCGATCCCCGACTTCTCACCAAGACCGAACTTCAATGCCATTCTTGAGATATAGTCGATACCGGTCTCTACACCGAGCTTCATAAAGTAGATGTTACATGATGTAGCCATTGCGCTGTCGAGATTCAGCTGGCCGTGACCGGAATACGGGTACTCAAGACAGCGGAATATCCAGCCGCCGATGTCGATCGGGCTTTCGCACCTGATCCAGTTGGAAGATGGCGTAATAACGTTCTCCTCAAGTGCCGCCAACGCAGTAACCGGCTTAAAAGTCGAACCGGGCGCGTACATTGACATAATAGCTCTGTTCCACAAAGGGAGGTCCTGGGCGGTGATCGTCTCATATTCGTCGATGCCGAGGTAGTATTTCACCTGCTCCATGGCCTGAGGATCGTTATAATTAGCAAGAATGAAGTCATTCGGGTCATAGTTCGGATACGATCCCATCGCAAGAACCGAACCGGTATTGACATTCATCATAACGAAAGCGCCTGAGCTCGCTGTCTTAAAACCCTGATGGGAACGCGCTTCAGCCGCCTGCGCCTCTGCTATAAAGTCTTTGAGTGCAGTCGTACCGATTTCCTGAAGTCTTGAATCGATAGTAAGATTCACCGTGGCGCCGGGAACAGCGGGAATGCCGTATTCAGACGGATAGAAAGCGCCGTCCGTTCCATCCGGTGTCCATATGTTGTATGCGGATACTCCGGACGTACCGTGCAGATATCTCTCCATCTGCCCCTCCACGCCGGATTTGCCGACCATATCGCTGCTGGTATAACCGAAATCCTGAAGCTGCGAATACGATTCGGGAGAGATCTTACCTACATACCCCAGCACATGACATGAATACAGTGCCCAGGGCGAATATGTCCTGTCGTATTTCTTGCCCGACACTATGCCGATATAGTGATAATTCTGCTCATTGATCAGCGAAATAAGCTCATCGGGACAGTCTGAAGCGATCTCTACGGGATTGCCTTTCTGGAACATCCAGTTATCCTTGAATATCTGGTATCTCAGTCTTATGATCCTGTACGCCTCATCTACGGAATACTTCGGATCCACCTTGAACAGCCTCCTCAGATACAGAAAAAACACTTCGGGATCGATCTTTACATATCTGTCGGAATAAGTAACTATGATACCTTCCTTGAAATCCTCAAGAGCAAAGAGATTGTTGTCAGTCTGCCACAGCTTGATCTCTTCCTCATCCTTTAGAAATTCATATTTGGAGGGCTCGCCGGGAACGACGGACATATATTCATCAAGGCTTGACACCGTGGTGCAATTGTATTGTTCAAACAGGTAGCTCAGCTCGAGGCACTCGGTGTTGAGAGTTGTATCATCCAGATCCGCGTTAGCGATATACAGAACATTATAAGGTGTACTCGATGCGAGCATCACGCCGTTACAGTCATAGATATCGCCTCTCGGGGCATTAACGGTCATCTGCCTTGCGACGCCCTTCGTAACAACAGAGATGGTCTTCTGATAATCTGAGAACTGAAGTCCGGCCGTCATGAAGAAGATGATCACGCCGAATGATACAAATATAAGCGCAAGGTCAAAATAGCGGTTCGATATAACCGACATGAAGGCAGACAAAAAGCCGCTGTCCTTCTCCCCGTTCTTATCACGGTGCGAATCGAAAGCACCGAATCCGGTATTCCTCAGATCGTCAGCCAATTTCCGCTCTCCCCGTATGTCAGTTCCTTATTATTCCTGTCTTTCCTGCGCTTGCCCCTGTAAGGTGCAGGTCCCAGGAAATTCAAAAGCATAAAAATTACAACAGATGCAGCGGCATTCATCAGAACAGAAGGAAGGATCGACGTCCTGATTATGGTCAATATCCCGCGCGCTCCGCCTGTACCCGATATAATAGAACTCCACAATGAACTGATAACATTGCCGGACACTTTGTATATCACCGTATAACAAATGACAGCAAGTATCCCCAGCAGAAGATTGCGGTTTGTTCTTCCCTCGAAGAATACTGCTCCGAAAGCTCCGGCCAGGAATAAAACAAGCATTCCGATCCCGAAAGCGACAGACAACGTCCCCCCGGGGCCGGCAACGACAGGCGCTGCCAGCACATCCCGCATCAATCCCATAAGGATTCCGACAATAAGACCTTCCCTGAAGCCGTAGATGAATCCGGTCAGAACTGCAAATACCAGCATGATATCGGCCGTCTGTCCCCACAATGTCAGGCGCGAAGATAAAGTAACCTGTATCGAAGGGATCAGCAGGATGTAAATCGTATAAACGATGATCTTACGCCATGGAATGCCGTCGATCTTCATTGCTGTTCCCCCGCGGCATCGGCCGCACCGGTCTGAACACCGGCATCATCCTGTGCGGATTGCCCGACAGGAACAAGAACAAAGACATCCTTCAGCCTGCCGATACCGGAATACGGTTCAAGGACCGCAGTAATATTAAGCTCGTTAGAGCTGTCGACCGACACGATCTTGCCTATCGGAATACCCTCAGGGAAAAGACCGCCTTCTCCGGAGGTAACTATCTCGGCACCTACATCGGGAATATTGTTCGGATCGATCTCCGTTATCCTGCACAAGCCGTCAGTCTTGAGAGCCGTATTGCCCGTCAGCAGATAATTCGCGCCGTTGACTTCATTGACCTTGCAGCTTACGGCAAAGCCTTCATGTATGAGCGGAAGTACCCTGCTCTCCTTGTCAGATACTTCGATTACCCTGCCGACAAGATTCATGTTAACATCGACTACGATGTAGGACAGTCCGGCATCAAGAGTGAGACCTTCATCCTTGCCTATTCCAACTCTGACAGATGAGAACCATTCGTCCGCTTCAGTCGACAGGATCGACGCACCGTAGACCTCAAAATTACTGAAAGTATCCTTGATGTGGAATGCATCCTTCAGTTCTTCATATCTGATAGCAGCTTCCTCGTTCTGCCTGAGCTTATACTGGAGCATGGCAACCTCGCGCCTCAGCTCCTCGTTCTCCTTCCTGATGGCCATCCCGTCAAAAACGGCGGAATTGAAATCATCGACAGATCCGGTCAGACTGCCGATGCCGTTCTGAACCGGCTTGATGATTCCGCCGAAAAACTGAGACAGCTTACCTGCATTGAGCGGGGAGCCCGGAAGCGCGCCAAGAAGGATGACTGCTATGAGAACAAGCACAACAGCCGATACAACAAACCATCTTGATGTCAGTAATTTACGCAGGCGCACTTAATTATCAGAGATTCTTGCCGCAGCACTTCTTGTATTTCTTGCCTGAACCGCATGGACAGGGATCGTTTCTTCCGATATTCGTTGCGTGAGCAATATTGGCGTCACGATACTCCCTTGTGATCTCCGCGATTGTCGACTCGGAGAGGATGCTCTTCCAGGCAGGAAGCTTGAACAGCCACTGAGCCTTTGCATCTCTCATGTTGTAATAGAGCTTCTCATAATCGATATCGAGAGACAGTTCGGTATCATCATCAACTGCTTCAAGATCAAGTGCATCGCCGTTCTTCAGCGAGGACTTGATGCCGTCGAGGAAGCCGACGAAGATATCCATTGTATCCTTATCGAATCCGAGCTTGCGTGACAATTCGGAAGTCTTGCCGTTAAGATATTCGGAATTGTCGGGATAGCTTCCGAGGATAAGCTCGTAAGCCCTCTTCTCCATTGCATAGTAGGTATTGATGTACTGAACGTAGATCTGCTGGTTAACAGCATTCTCAGATCTGTCGATCCATGTCTTGTAATAACTCATAATCATTTACTCCTTTACTGTCCGGTGAATAATCAGATACGTGATGCGACTGCCTTGAGGAATTCCTCGGTAGTCACAACGTGCTTCTCGGGTACATCCAGGAGACTGTTAAGGTCTCCGGTTATTGTGCCGCTCTCGATGGTGTCGATCGACTCTCTCTCCAGCTTATCGGCAAACTCTTCAAGATCGGTGAGCCCGTCGAGCTGAGCTCTCTTCCTTAAGGCGCCGGTCCATGCGAACAATGTAGCCATGGGGTTCGTAGATGTCTGCTCACCCTTGAGATATCTGTAGTAATGTCTCGTAACTGTCCCGTGAGCAGCTTCATACTCATACTTGCCGTCAGGTGATACGAGAACGGATGTCATCATGGCAAGAGAGCCGCATGCAGATGCAAGCATATCGCTCATGACATCTCCGTCGTAATTCTTCAGAGCCCAAACAAATCCGCCCTCAGAGCGCATGACACGCGCAACGGCATCGTCGATCAGAGTATAGAAATACTCGATTCCTGCCGCCTCGAACTTGTCCTTATACTCGTTATCATAGATCTCCTGAAAAATATCCTTGAATCTGTGATCGTAAGTCTTGGAGATAGTATCCTTTGTAGCAAACCAGAGGGACTGCTTAACATCAAGAGCATAATTGAAGCAGGATCTCGCGAAGGCACTGATAGACTTATCGGTATTGTAGAGTCCTTCCACGATGCCGCCGTCCTCGAACTCGAATATAGTCTGCTTCTCAGATCTTCCGTCCTTATATGTGATCACGAGCTCAGCCCTTGCAGGCTCTTCAACTCTGTATTCGGTATCCCTGTATACATCGCCGTATGCATGCCTTGCAATTGTAATGGGCTTCTTCCAGCATGATACAAAAGGACTGATACCCTTGACCATGATGGGAGCGCGGAATACCGTTCCGTCGAGCATTGCCCTTATCGTACCGTTAGGGCTCTTCCACATCTGTGTAAGGTTATACTCTGTCATTCTCTGAGCATTTGGTGTTATCGTGGCACACTTAACAGCTACCCCGAGCTCTTTTGTCCTGACAGCGGAATCTTTTGTGACCTGATCTCCCGTCTTGTCTCTGTTAACAAGTCCTAAGTCAAAGTATTCAGTCTTCAGATCTACGAAAGGCAATATACAGATATCCTTGATCTGCTGCCAGATGATCCTTGTCATCTCATCGCCGTCCATCTCGACAAGCGGTGTCTTCATCGCAATCTTTGCCATTAATTGCTTCCTCCATTGAATAATAACTAAATAATTCTAAAGCAGAACAAAAAATCAGTCAATCACAAAAGAACAACTGCCGAGGAAACGCCTTATTTAAAGGACGCTCTGACTATCAGAGTCTCCAGCGATGTCCTCTCATCCATAATCCCGTGCCTTACGTCCGATTCTGACTTGACCGCCTTATCCAGCAGGTCTGCCAGTCTGTCGATCGTAAATCTCGACGACTGTTTGATGAGATTTGCCGCATAATAGGGCGAGCACTTAAGTTCCGATGCGAGTTTGCCCTTATCTCCGGTATCTTTGGCTATCACCAGCCTCTTCAGATGCGTTATGAGCGTAGCCCTGAGCCTTTGGATCGGCTCCTTGCGTAGCAGAAGCGAATTAAGCGTCTTCAGGGCACTGTCACACTTGCCCGTTCCGAAGCAGTCTGTAATCGTGAATATGCTTGCATTGAGATCAGGCGGACACATGTTCTCCAGATCATCGAAAGTAATGCTGTCCTTTCCGCTTCCTGCGCAGTAAAGCCTCATCTTCTCTATCTCCGACGAGATCTGTCTCATTTTTGATTCGCATCTTGATACGAGGGACGCTGCGACATCATGATCGATCGTTATCTTATTCCTTCCGAGGCTGTCCCTGATTATCTTTATCAGTTCTTCTTCCGGAAACAAATTAATCTCGGCTGCCACCCCGTTCTTGGCGATGAATTTTGTGATCTTGCGGTTCTTCTCAGCCTTCTCCGGCGCGAAAACAACAAGGCACGATTCGGGGATACTCTTCAGTACACTCTCTTCTCTGTCACCGAACTCAGAGGAATACAGTGCCTGGCTCCTGCAGATGACAACACGCTTACGGCTCATCCACGGCGGCATCTGGATATAGCCCTCCAGATCCTCAAATCCTGCCTTGAAATCCTGCGGTATGACATTAAGATCCATATCTTCACTGCCCGGCGCAAGATATGACCTCTTTAGTGCCTTAATACAGTTATCGATATAGAACTCCTCAGTGCCGAACAGCAACACAAGCCGGAGGTCTGTAACAGCCTCGTTGATTACCTTCATGAACTCCTTGCCGTCAAGATACTTATCAGCCATTGTCATACCTTCCCGGATACATTACATTGAGATCCACATCGCCGTTGATTCCGTCGATCCTGCCTACATTACTTGCCTGCCACATGAAATAATCACCTGAATAATCCGTCTCCTTCGAATAGTGGGCAAGCCACACGGGACGGCCCTTGGCGTCCCACACCGTCTCCAGCTTGTTCTTGCTGTTGTATAGCATTCCGGAATATCCGTGCTGCTCGAGCTGCTCGCAGAACGAATAGAACAGCTCATTCAGCTCAATGAGACTTATCTTGTACTGCTGGAACCTGTCCCACTGCTCCATATCATAAGCAACAGGCAGATCCAGGGTGCGTCCTGCGAGTGCTTCGCAGATCTTGTCGGCATTATCCCTTATCACCTCTTCGCTCGTAACCGGCGTATAGAAATAACCTCCGACCTTAAGTCCCGCAGCCTTTGCATTAGTCAGGTTCTCTTCGAACTTCGCATCGATGACGAATTCACCTTTGTGGTACGTGCCTATCTTGACGATGACAAATGTGCAGCCTGCAGCCTTGACCGCACCGTAATCCACATCCCCCTGCCACTTAGACACATCTATTCCGAATTCAACTGACGGATCTGAAGCAAATCTCGACTTGAACTCATCGAAAGACAATGTCTCCGGTACCGGCGTAGGCGTCGGAGAAGGAGTCGGAGTAGGCGTAAATCCTTCGGGAGTCGGCGTGGGAGATGACTTTGACTCATCCTCTCCCACAACTCTGACTGTAAGAGATTTCCTTGTCCGGTTGCCGGAGGCATCGGTAACGATTATCGCAGTCTCATAAGTACCTGCGACAGTCGTATCAACCTCGGTCTCCAAAGAGAGCTTCGGTGAACTGTCGTAATCATCGATATAGCTGATGTACTCGTTGGCATCGAATATATCACCGACATTTAGCCTCACCGAATTCCTTGCTGACAGGAGAACAGGCGCCGTCGTATCATTGACTTGCTCAGTTGTCGCCATGGACTCGGTATATACAGTCAGTTCCGTCTCCGTGCCACTGATATCAGATATATCGGCAGAAGTGTCTGATGTATCTGATGTATCTGAAGTATCCGCCGTATTATTCCTGCAAGCCGATAATGTCAATGCGAACAGAAGCATAACGGACACTATCTTTGTCTTATTCATTACTCTTTCCTTTCTTTACCATGATCTATCCCCCTTGGCGTATATTCTACTAATAAGTCGTTTTGATTTCAAATCTGACGGCTCCCTCCAGGTCTGTCCGCCTTACATCGACGCCGTGCAAAGCCAGTCTTTCGAGGGTCTCCCGTGACGGATGCCCATAGGAATTATGCCGCCCGCAGGATATGACCGCGATCTCAGGTGATGCACGGCTGATGAACATATCACCCGAGGAGAACCTGCTGCCGTGATGGGACACTTTGAGAATGTCACAATCCCCGATAGCGCCGGAATTCACGAGCTTTTCTTCCGTCTCAGCTCCGATGTCTCCTGTAAAGAGGCACTTCAATCCCCCGCAATCAAGCTCCATCACAAGCGAATCTTCATTTCTGCCGTCAGTCACGGAATACGGCCACAACACGTTAAGCCTGGCCTTCTCTGACAGATCTATCACCGTTCCGGCGCTGATGCCGACAGTATCTTCTATATAACCGTCGTCATCCGGCCCAAGCACACAGCTGCAGGGACATAACACCTTCCCTATCCGGCCGTTGCCGTAAAGATAAGCTATGCCGCCGCAATGATCCCCGTCCCAGTGAGTTACAACAGCCGCATCAACCCGTCTTATGCCGTACCAGTCAAGAACCTGCGCTATGACCTCCCCTTTCTCATATGTCCCGCCGTCAATCAGCAACGACGAGTCCGGCGTAATAAGCAGGCAGCAGTCCCCCTGCCCAACATCGATGAACAGCAATTCCATCTCCGGCTTCGCCCCAAGCGTGACAACTATCATACCGGCGCATATCGCCGCAACGGCAAATAAAGGCTTGAAGAGCGCCTTGCGTATCACTCCCGGAGGAAATCTTAAGATAACCGCGAACAGAAAAATACCGGTAAAGAGATACGATCCCGCCCTTCCGCAGTTGACCGCACCGTCTGACATGTCTGCACAGGCACCGGTTACCCCGGTCAGCAATTCCGCCAGCGTCTCCGTCAGAGCAGAAGCGAACGTAATGCCTGCAAGCCTTAAGACCAGTACCGGCATGAAGACAATACATATAATGCTTACGATCACACCGCCTGCCATCTGGCACACTAATCCCGCCACTGACAGCCTGATACCGGCAACTCCTGCGAGAGGCAACAATCCCAGGTGTGCTGCGATCACTGCCGATACCGCTGTTGCTATCTTCTCAGGAATATTACGGATTATCATGAATCTGCTTATTTCCTTGCTCCAGCAGATTATCCCGAAGCAAGCCGCCATGCTCATCAGGAGACCTGACTGCATGACAGCAAAAGGGTCGGACGTCATCATGATGAGCAGAGCGATACACATTCCTGACAATCTGTCCCGAGCAAATATAAGGCAAACGGACATGATGAGCGCACGCGTAACAGAATCATTGAATCCGGTCATTACGGCAGTTGCCAGGCAGAATAAGACGAGGACTGCTTTGTGTTTTCCCTTTCGGTCAAATACGTCAAGAACGGCAAGGATAAATGCCATAAAGCCGGAGAAATGTGTTCCTGATACGGCAAGCAGATGCGAACATGAAGTAAGCGTAAAACTGCTCCTGACATTACTGTCAATAAGCGAATCATCACCGAGCCACAATGCCGTCATCATTGCCTTGCTGCCGTCATCAAGGTCTGAGATCAGCAATTCATACAGCCACGATCTGAATCTGAAGACGGCAGAATCGATCATCCCTGCAACCCGTGACAGCAGCGTCTGTTCACATAGCACGATATCTTCGGCTGCTATGGAGTACCTGACCCCTTTGGTCATCAGATACTTTCTGTAGTCGAACTCTCCCGGATTCGTGGCTTTGGAAGGCAGAGAGAGCCTTCCGGTGACAGCGGCTTTGCTGCCAGGAGATATAAAGATGTCTTCATTATCGATATTGATAACAGCCGCCGCACCTGAAGGCAGCGCGGCTGTATAGGATGACCTTCCGTTCAGCTTGTGCTGCGCCGAGACGATATAGACCTCACAGTCTGTCATCCCTGTATCATCATAAGAGTTAAGCCTTCCGGCCATCCGCAGCGACAACAGCATGGAGAACACCGCCGTTAAGAGTATAAAGGTCACATACTGCCTGCAGTATGAACGTTCTTTGATAACCATGACCAGCACTGCCGCCGTGACAGCAAAAGATACAAGATAAGACCCGGTTGCAAAGGTCAGCGCGAGAACACACGCCATATACACAGCCGCCGGTATTGCCGGCCGCGCAAAGATCTTATTCCACAATATCTCCCTTGCCTGTCTCATGGATTGAATATATCAGCAAATGCCTGCCAAAAAGCTCCGAATCAATACGAAAATATAACAATTTGTCGATTTTCGTTTCGCGCGGCAAAGTGTAGAATCATTTACATGGAGATTAATTACCGTAAAACAAAATTCCTCAAGGTAGCTGCGACAATCAGCCAATGCCCGGAGACAGATCTTCCGGAGATCGTTCTGTCCGGCAAATCCAACGTCGGCAAGTCATCCCTGATCAATGCCATAGCAGACAACAGGAAGCTTGCCAGAGTGTCATCAGAGCCCGGCAAGACGCGCGAGGTCATATATTTCGAGACGGACGGTCGGCTTCTTTTTGCAGATCTGCCGGGCTACGGCTATGCCAAAGCGTCCAAAGAGGTCAAGGAACGCTTCAGCAAGCTGTGTGACGACTATTTCAGGACCGGAAGGAAGATATCGCTTGTCCTTCACCTGATCGATATCAGACACGAGCCTTCAGCTGCCGACAGGTCAATGATCGAATTCCTCAACAGCGCCTCACTTCCTTACTTCATCGTATTCACCAAATGCGACAAATTATCTAAGATGCAGGTCAGGAATCACATTGCGATGATGTCAAAACACCTTGATTTCAGTGAGGATGCGGCTGTTTTTGCCATTTCTTCCGACAAGAAGGAAGGAATCGGAGAACTGACCGATGCCATAACAGAATTCGTTTTCTAAACATATTTTTTTGAGTGCCGCGCATTCTTTTCGTGCAAATTTACATTGAATAAAATAATTATTTGTTTGATACTTATATTAGTTTTGTCAACGGGGTGATTTATGTCTGCTTCTTATAACGGTATTAAGCTTGAACCCATCGGTCCTATCGGTATCATCGGACATACGGCAAATAGTGAATTTGTCGAGAATGTCAGCAGAGTATTGGCAGAGAAGCGCCTTAAGAGATATAACGATCACGCTTCACCTTATGTGAACAGACCCGGTTATCTCCGCTCAGATTATCTTATCGATACCAACCTTGTCAGATTTCAAACAGGCGAAGGCAAATTATCAATGGGCGAGAGCGTCCGCGGACACGATATATTCATCATTACCGACTGTGTATCACCTAATCTCAGGATCAGACTGACCGATGGCGAGCATATCATGTCTCCCGACGATCATTACAGGGATCTTCTGAGGATAGTATCCACTTGCGTAGGCAAGGCCAGAAGGATCAACGTCATCATGCCGTTCGTATATGAAGGCAGGACCGAGACAAGAGGAGGTCTTCGCGCTTCCCTCGACTGTGCGGCAATGCTCAGACAGTTATATGAACTCGGTGTAAGCAACTTCATCTGCTTTGATCCTCACGACGAGAGAATACAGAATGCAGTTCCGCTTATGGGTATTGAGATGCCCAAATCACAGTACAAGCTGACCTCTGCGCTTCTCAGCCACTTCGGTTCAATCAAGATCGACAAGGATTCGACCATGGTCGTAAGTCCGGATGAGATGGGCGTATCAAGAGCTATCTTCTATTCTTCCTCACTGTCGCTTCCCCTCGGTATATTCTACAGAGACAGGGATTACACGACGAAGGTTGACGGCGAGCACCCGATCAAGTCATACAGATTCCTCGGAGATGATGTAACAGGCAAGGATATCATACTGATCGATGACATGATCAACTCCGGCAGCACGATGCTCAGGACTGCCGGCAAGCTCAAGGCTATGGGCGCCAAAGATATCTACTGCATATCGCCTTTCGGGCTGTTCACGGATGGGCTCAAGAGATTTGACGAAGCGTATGCAGAAGGCATTATCAAGGCTGTTGTCTGCACCAACCTGATATACAGGAGTGACGATGTCAAGTCGAGGGAATGGTATCTGGATGCCGATATGGTTCCTTATGTTGCGAGGATCATCGACGGTCTTAACGTTGATGAATCGATATATGATCTGGTCAACTCGAATTCGAGATTGTCCGAATTTGTTAAGCAGATAAGGATCGGCGAGATCTTTGATGAATTTAATAACTGATTTTATATAAGAAAGGTTTGGTACAAACATGACAAGTGCAGCTGATGAGAAATCCTATTCCCGTTACAACCAGTACGGCGAGAACCCCATGGATCCCGTAGGTCCTATCGGTCTTATCGCACTCAAAGGAAGCACAGAATTTACTGAGAAAGTAAATTACTATCTCAATAAGAGACGTTCAGAGTATCAGGAAGAGGAATTCGTCGCAAGATATCCCGGCTTCTACCGCGAAGACTACCGTATTAACGTTGACAATACGAGATTCTCATCAGGCGAAGGCAAGGCAGTTATCAAGAATACTGTCAGAGGTCATGACCTTTATATTGTAAGTGATGTAATGAACAGCTCATGCACATACAAGATGTACGGACAGGATAACAGAATGAGCCCTGACGATCACTATCAGGATCTGAAGAGAGTTATCCTCGCCTGCTCCGGTAAGTCCAGAAGGATCAACGTCATCATGCCGTTCCTTTATGAGAGCCGTCAGCACAAGAGGAATTCAAGAGAATCCCTCGACTGCGCTTTCGCGCTTGAAGAGCTCTACAATCTCGGCGTTGCCAACATCATCACATTCGACGCACACGACGAGCGAGTTGCAAATGCAATTCCGCTCTCAGGATTCGAGAGCCTCAACCCCACATATCAGATCATCAAGGAGATGTACAAGCAGATCCCCGATCTGAGCTTCACTCACGGCAAGTTCATGGTAGTATCACCCGATGAAGGTGGTATTCCCAGAGCAATGTACTTTGCATCCATCCTCGGTGTCCCTCTGGGAACCTTCTATAAGAGAAGAGACTATACAACAGTAGTCAACGGCCGTAATCCCATCATCGCCCACGAGTTCCTCGGCGATTCCGTTGAAGGAATGGATATCCTCATCGTTGACGACATGATCTCGTCCGGCGACTCAATGCTTGATATCGCCAGAGAGATGAAGGCCCGCGGTGCAAGGAACGTATACTGCGCTGTTACTTTCGCACTGTTCACGGAAGGCATCGACAGATTTGACAAAGCATATGAGGAAGGCATCATCAACAAAGTATTTGCCACCAACCTCATCTACAGAAGACCCGAACTCCTCAAGGCTCCCTGGTTCGCAGATGTCAATATGGCAAAGTTCGTTGCGCTTCTTATCGATGCTATCAACCACGATGCATCACTGTCCAACCTCATCAACCCTACAGAGAAGATCCAGAAGCTCCTCAGAGAGAAGGAGAAGTTAGACAACTGATGGCGCAGGCGAGGAAGACTACATCATCAACCAACCGCAACACAAACTCCCGCAGCACTTCAAGAAGCGGGAGTTCTTCCAATAAGCGCACTTCCGCTGCAAGCCCGAGGCAGCAGACCGGATCAGCTTCAAGATCTTCCGCTAACACCTCCGCGCACAGGAAGAAGACAACGAAGCAACAGCCTTCAGCGCGAAGCAAGGATGACATAGTGGAGGTAGGTATCGGAGACTACTGGCATGCCTTTACCAAGACAAAGGTATTCGTCCCCGTCATGACGATCCTTGTAACGGCCGTCCTCGTAGGAATCGACTTGCTTATTGCATGGAATACATATCAGCGTTTCTTCGTGCTGCTGGGCATAGAACTGATAATCGCCGCTGCCGCATGGCTCTTCATAATGATCTATTCCATCGGCTCATCCAAAAAGACTTCAGCTGACAAAAAAGACGGGGTATAACACTTGGCTGTTGACGGCATAACACTGGGGCTCCTGACTGACGAACTTGCTTCGGCTGTAACAGGGTGCCGTATCGACAAGATATTCCAGCCTGACAAGCACACGGTAATACTTCATTTGAGAGGTTATTCGGGTATCAAGAAGCTCCTTATATCCATCCTCCCTTCCGATCCGCACATTAACCTTAGCGAGAATGTACGCGACAATCCGCAGATGCCGCCTTCCTTCTGCATGCTCCTGCGCAAATATATAGCCGGGTCTAAAATAGTATCCGTTACTAATCCAGGATATGAGCGTCTGATAGAATTCACATTGTCCAATACGGATGAACTGCATGACAGCAGGACTTTCAAGCTTATAGTAGAACTCATGGGGCGTTTTGCCAACATAATCCTCGTAAACGAATCCGGCAAGATCCTTGACTCCGCCGTCCATGTTGACTTCCAGGTCAGCAGAGTAAGAGAAGTAATGCCTGCCAGGATATACGAATACCCGCAGACACAAAATAAACTCCTCCCTTCCGAGTGTCTCGCTATGCTGGCCGAAGGAGAACTCCCGGTGCTTCCCGAAGAATCCGGAAGGCCTGTTACAAAGGCACTTCTCAATTCAGTCAGGGGTATGTCGCCCAATCTCGCTCGCGGGATATGCATTAACTGCGACATAGATGAACGCGCCTGCATAAGAGATATTGACAGTGACAGTCTGGGCAGGCTAATAAACGAACTGACACGCTTCTTCAGATCGATCACCGGTCACACTTTCAAAGCTTACCTCTACTCCGATGTTAACGGTGATGCCCAGGAATTCTCCATACTCAAATACCCGGGATACCCTCAGATCAGGGAATTTGATTCACTGTCAGACTGCATCGAACAATACTACAGCGTCAAGGAGAAGAACATCAACCTGGACATGAGACGCCACAGGCTTCTTCAGATAGTAAACAACGCATTGTCAAGACTGATGCGCAAATACGAGATCCACAGAAGTGATTATGAGGATGCCGGTCAGTCAGATAAATACAAGCTCTACGGTGATCTGCTGTTGAGCTATGGCTATATGGCAAAACCTAAGGACACGAGCATTACTTGCCTCAATTATTATTCCGAACCTCAGGAAGAGATCACGATCCCTCTTGATCCTTCCCTCAGCGCTTCAGCCAACGCACAGGATTACTATAAGCGCTGGAGGAAAGCAAAGCGCAAGATGGAAGTGTCTGAAGGATACATCAAGGAAGATGAACTGGCGATAAGTTACCTCCGCTCACTTAAGAATGCGGTATCTTCAGCCTCCTCTGCCGAAGACATAATGGCGTGCGAAGAAGAGGTAAATTCTGAACTGATGCGCGATACAGGCAAAAAACGCGAGGTCAGGCCAAGCAGCGGCGACCCCAACAAGATGGTAGGAAGAGCCAAATCAGGCAAAGCAGCTTCACGCGCACTGCGCAATGCCGCCAAGATTGCGCAGGCTAAGAAGAACGGCACAACGAGGAGCAAGGACAAACACAGAAGCGAGGAATCATTAAGTTACAGACGGTTCACGACATCGGACGGCTATACATGCCTGTCAGGACGCAACAACATTCAGAATGATCAGCTGACATTCGGGATCGCCGACAAGAACGACTGGTGGTTCCACATCAAAGACCTTCCCGGCACACATGTGATCCTCAGAGCAAAGCCGGGCGAGGAGATGCCGTCTGACACGGCGGTTATCGAGGCTGCACAGGCTGCTGCTTACTACTCCAGGAGCACGATCCTGGAAGAGCACTCCAACACTGTAAGCGACGAATCCGGATCACTCAAGGTCGAGATAGATTACTGCCCTGTATCACACGTTAAGAAGATCCCGCATTCCAAGCCGGGTATGGTAATATATGAACAGCATTATTCGATAATTGTCGATGCGGTTAAGCCGGAAGAACGGAATTGACAGTAAGAGCGGGAGTTACTTAAATGTTTGCAGAGTTTTGGAAGAATTATTCGGTTCTTCACGGAATCCGTGGGATTGTGCCCAAAGGAACAGCACGATGTCGTTAAGTTAAGGAAAAGTTGATTTAATAGGCTGCGTACGCAGTAATTCTGTTCCGGTAGATTTTTTACAGGAACGTTTACACTGCGCTCGCAGTAATTTTGTTCCGGTATATTTTTTACAGGAACATTTACTCTGCGCTCGCAGTAATTCTGTTCCGGTAAATTTTTTATTCTGCACAAAAGGAAACTATTTGACAGTTTCTGACACGTGAGTCCGGCGGTCCCCTCACAGCCTCTTCAGAACTTCGCTGATATAAGGCTTAAACGCCTCTGAAGTCAGTCCGAAATACAATTCCTTATAATTCCAGAGCGCTCTGCCTATATTATGCTTCTCCAGCACGGTATGAATATCGCCAAGCCACCTTACAACATCTTCCCTGCCAGCATTATCAATAGCGCCATACTCGCTGCAGTATAACGGTATTCCCCGTTCTTCACTCACCTTCAGAGCTGACGCAAGCAATCCCTCAAAGTACTCCGGTCCGATCCTGTCTATGCAGTCATAATAAAGGTCTTTGACAAGGTCAGCAGTAAGCTGTCTTCCCTGATTCCTGTATTCTTCCAGAGTCCTTGGATATCCTGTCCTGAAGTCACCCTGCATTCCGTCAACCCAGTGAGCCCCCTGATGCGTGAACAGGAAAGGCTCATAACAGTGGAACACGTATGCAGCTTTCCTGTCTTCAACAACAGGAAGCCATTGAACTGACACGACGCTGTTATAGCAAACTCCGCCGAACATTATCCAGTTATCCGGCGCATATTCCCTGATGAGCTTGATCGTCTTAAGCGCGATATCATTCCACAAGTCCTTGACCTCAGGCAGCACGATCTCATTCAGCAGCTCGAAAGCCACAACGTCACTGTCTCCCGCATATCTCTTTGCAAATCTCCTCCACAGATCAAAATACCTGACCTGCATGGACGGATCCTTGAAGAAAGCCGTCTTATCTCCCTTGTCCGTCGGATCGAAAGTATATCCGTATGCCTTGTGAAGGTCTATGACCATATGAAGACCATGTCTCCGGCACCAGGTTATGCAGTTATCGATATAACCATATCCCTCTTCCAAGACACTTCCGTCCTCATTCTCGATCAGCATGTAATCAACGGGAACCCTGACATGATCAAGTCCGAACGATGCAATCTTCTTAATATCGTCCTCGGTAATATAACCGGCGTAATGTTCACGCGACATATCATGAGTCTGCGACAGCCAGCCACCAAGATTAACACCTTTTACATAGCCGGGTATATACATAACATCACCTCCGGGATCAACCAAAACTCCTGATGATCTTATCCCTGAACTCTGACTCTTCCAGAGAGAAGATGCATCCGCAGTATTTCTGTCTGTACAGCCCTATGTCCCTTGCCATATTCTGTCCTTTACGGAACCCTTCACGCCAGTCACGGTATATAAACTTAACGCCGTATAACTCCGCCTTCTTCTCACATGTCCTTACGATTGCCTCATGCTGCTGATAAGGACTTACCAGAAGTGTTGTGGAGAAAGAATCATATCCGTGTTCCGCTGCATATCTTGCAGTATGATCCATTCTGATGTCATAGCACATGGCACATCTGGAACCATACTCATCCATATATGACTTGGACAGCCAGTAATCCTCCATACAGACGCCTTCTGTCATAAGGTTCACCCCGTAGTGATCAGCCGCCTTCTGAAGGTTCTCCAGCCGTCTGTTCCACTCGAATTCAGGATGAATATTAGGATTGAACCAGAGCATATCATAGGATATGCCGTCATTCTGAAGATCATCCTGAGGATACATTGAGCAAGGGCCGCAGCATGCATGAAGAAGCATCGTCATAGGTCAGTCTCCGTTATTAGCATATGACTCAATGGTCAGATTCTCAAAAGCCGCCTTGTTCCTGTTCTGAAGTTCCGCGGGAACGGGAAGCCTCAGATGCTCATAAGCCCTTACCGTCAGCATTCTGCCTCTCGGAGTCTTCTGAAGGAAGCCGTTCTGCAGCAGGAACGGTTCATAAACATCTTCTATCGTTACCGGGTCTTCGCCTGTTGTTGCTGCCAGTGTCTCAAGGCCGACCGGTCCGCCCTTGAACACGTCTGCTATGGTCATCAGAACTCTCTTATCGATCGTGTCAAGACCGATCTCGTCAATGTCCAGAGCCTTGAGTCCGAAGTCCGACACTTCCTTATCGATAATGTCCTTCTTGAGATATGTCGCATAATCACGCATACGCTTAAGCAGTCTTATTGCAATACGCGGCGTTCCGCGTGACCTTGATGCGATGTTCTCAAGACCTTCTTCAGATATCTTAATACCAAGTATCTCAGCGTCTCTTCTCAGGATATCCATAAGATCCGGTGTCCCGTACAATTCAAGGCGGTGTATCATGCCGAATCTGTCACGCATCGGAGCAGATATCATTCCTGCTCTGGTTGTGGCTCCCACGAGAGTAAAATGCGGCAGATCAAGCCTTACCGACCTTGCAGAAGGGCCCTTGCCTATCATGATATCAAGACAGAAATCCTCCATCGCCGGATAGAGCACCTCTTCAACGCTCTTGTTAAGCCTGTGGATCTCGTCGATAAATAATACCTCATTCTCATTAAGGTTCGTAAGCAGTGCCGCCAGATCTCCGGCCTTCTCGATGGAAGGACCTGTAGTAATGTGAAGCGCCACTCCCATCTCGGCTGCGATGATACCTGCCAGTGTGGTCTTGCCGAGTCCCGGAGGACCATATAACAATACATGATCCAGCGACTCACCTCTGCTCTTTGCACCGTCGATGAAGATCTTGAGATTCTCCTTGACCTTCTTCTGACCGTGATACTCGTCGAAGGTAACAGGCCTTAATGTCTTCTCATCGCCGTCACTCAGTATCCGCTTACGTTCTATGACTCTCTCGTCATCTTCATATCCGTTAAAATCCATAATATGTCACTCACCCGAACTTATTGCCGGTAATCATCTTCAGGGACTTCTTGATAAGATCCTTCAATCCGATACCGTCCTCATAGCAGGAAGCAACGGCGTCTTCCGCATCCTGCTGCTTATATCCTAACATAACGAGAGCGCCTATGGCATCATTGGATACTCCGGACTGGTCTGCACTGAATACAAAGCCTTCACCTGAAGGAGATGCCTTCGCACCGAGAGCCTTAGCCTCAGCCTTGAGCTTGTCACGCAGTTCGAGAATGACGCGTTCTGCAGACTTCTTGCCTAGCCCCTTAACAGATGATATCGTCTTCACATCGCCGCCGATAACGGCAGAAGCGAGCTGATCCGGAGTCAGATAGCAACAGATCGTCTGACCGACCTTGGGACCGATACCGCTGACCGTAATCAGCATCAGGAACATATCCCTCTCTTCACGAGACGTAAAACCATACAAAGATATACCGTCTTCCTTGACGCTGTGATAGACATAGCATGTAATACTGTTGCCGATCGCTCCCAGCTTGGCCGACATAAGGAACGGCATGAGGATAAGATACCCGATCCCGTTATTATCCACTACGATATAAGACTCTTCCCTGATGACTAATTCACCCTTGATATATGCGTACATTGAATCCTCCCGTAAAAGTTATCCCAGCGGGGATTTGTTACTGTAACCGTACCTGCCGTACTGATAGCCTGCGACGGCCTTCCCTGATGCCATGATGCCCGTATTAGCCAGGCAGACTGCTACGGCAAGTCCGTCAGCCGCATCATCAGGCTTAGGCAGCTCCTTCAATGCAAGAAGTCTCTGTACCATGAGCTGCACCTGGCGCTTCTCCGCCTTGCCATAACCTGTCACAGCAAGCTTGATCTGTCCGGGCGTAAATTCATAGACCGGAATATTCGCTCTGGCTGCCTCAACGATCACAACGCCTCTCGCCTGAGCCGTTCCGATTGCTGTCGTTGTATTCTTCGACAGGAACAATTCTTCGATGGCCATATAATCAGGCTTGTAGATCTCGAGGAGCGACCTGATATTCTCGTTGATGGTAAGCAGCCTGATCTCAAAATCAGTCTTGGGCTTAGTCTCGATGACACCGTAATCGATCGCCTTCAGCCTGTTCCCTGTCTTCTCGATGACGCCGTATCCCGTAATAGCATATCCGGGGTCAACGCCGATGATTACCGAACTTCTTACTTCACTCATGAACAACCTCTAAAACATTTGTTCTAATTATACAGAACAAACAGAGATTAATCAAGAACCATAATTATCGGATCACGCTCTTCAACAGGCTCATCTGAGAACTCGTAGCAGTCGTATATCTTCTCCATGACATCAAACAGAAGATCCTCAGATACATTCCTGTCGATCCCGTGGCACAATGAGCAGATAACATCACCCCGCTTCACGTACGTTCCCACCTTGGCATAGAAGCATATTCCGGCTCCGTGATCGATAATGTCGTCCTTTGTCTGACGACCGGCACCGAGTAATACCGACAGATTGCCGACCGCATCAGCCCTGATACTCTTGATATAACCGTCAACGGGCGCAGTAACGCGCATTGCTTCATGAGGCAACTCCACATATACGGGACCGCCTGCCGACAACTGACCTCCCTGCGATGCCAGCAGATCGAAATACTTCTTAAGCGCCTCTCCTCCCGTAAGCCTTCTCACGCACTCTTCATAGAGTTCCTCGTCACTGAGTCCGCCCGTCTTGCCCGCCAACTTGATGGAATTGACCGCTATGGTGCAAACCACTTTGACGACGTCATCTGCGCCCTTGCCGGTCAACGTTTCCATTACTTCCTGCATCTCCAGAGTGTTGCCGCACGTCCTTCCCAGAGGCTGATCCATGTCTGATATTACAACAACTGTCTTTATACCTGCCAGCTTGCCGATGCTTATCATGGCTTTTGCAAGCTCTTCTGCCCTGTCAACAGTCTTCATAAAAGCACCGCTCCCGCACGTGACGTCGAGAACAAGTGCTTTGGCGCCGCCCGCAATCTTTTTACTCATAATACTTGAGGCAATAAGCGGTATGGAATCAACTGTTCCGGTGACATCGCGGAGAGCATACAGCACTTTATCAGCAGGTGCAAGATTCGGTGTCTGAGCAGACAGAACCATTCCTGTCTCCTTGATTATCGCCGGGAAGTCTTCTGCACTGACTGCCGTATTAAATCCCTTGATCGATTCGAACTTATCTATTGTTCCGCCCGTGAATCCGAGTCCTCTGCCGGACAGCTTAACACTTGTCACACCGAATGTGGCAAGCAGAGGGAGCAGCAACGGTGTTACCTTATCTCCGACACCACCTGTGCTGTGCTTATCTACCGGAATGCCCTCGCAGAAGGACAAGTCTGCCCTCTCGCCGGAATCTGCCATTTCAAGTGTCAGAGTCGTCATCTCACGGTCGGACATGCCGTTCAGAACTATTGCCATCAGGAGTGCAGATATCTGATAATCAGGTATGCTTCCGTCAGTAACGCCCTTTACAAATATCTTTATCTCCTCATCGGTCAATTCCCTTCCGTATCTTTTGTTCTCGATAATGTTGACAAATGACATATGACACCTCCGTTATCTGACTCTGGCCACGACGGGCTGATTACCGAGTTTGGACCTGGTCTCTATGTAATATACTTCTGTTCCCTTGCCATACCAGGGACTGCACCAAGTGTTGCACATGTATTGGCCGTCAATTACCGTAAATAAATAAACGTTGTGGCTGGACAATCCCGATTGCGCGATCCTGTGTTTGGTGACAGTTCCCTTTGTCCAGGCAAAGCGCTTATTCCTGATCCTTCCTGCTACGATCAGGACTGATACCAACGAGGTGATCAGGAACAGTAACATAACACCGCCAAATCCCCACGCTATGACGTGCAGGATATTGCTGCGGCTGAAGACCGCACACACCACCAAACCAGCCGTTACAGCTATGCCGATGATATAGAAAGGCATTACACCTCCGAGATATGTTCTTACCATCTCTTCGATCGTCTCGTCGTCAAGTTCAGATGCCGGCCTGAGTCCGTCTTCCATCATGTACCACCTCCGCTTAAGGATAATTATACATTATTAACAGATTTCTTATTCAGATAATTATGATAGACTATCAAGAGCAGTTAATACCGGAGGCTATCATGAGCAATATGCTTACAGTACTTATAATCGGTTGCGGAAGAGTTTCCGTCAAACACATCAAAGCCATCAAAGCACTCAAGGACAAGCTGGTTCTCAAAGGCGTATGCGACGCCAATAAGGATGCTGCAGTGAAGCTCCTCAGGGAATCAGGACTCGAGGGCAAGGCTGAGATCTACACGGATTATAAGGAAGCAATAGAGAAGGTCAAGCCTGATGTCACGGCTATCACCGTCCCCTCCGGACTGCATTTCGCGATCGGCAAATATGCCATGGAGCACGGATCGGACATACTGCTTGAGAAGCCTATGGCAATGTCTACGGCAGAGGCCCGCGAGATCCACGATGTGGCACAAAGGACAGGACGCAAGATCGCCATGGGGCACATTTACAGGTATCTGCCCATCGTAGGACTCGTGCGCGATGATATCGCCAAGGGATTGTACGGCAAAGTTACCCACGGAGCTATCTTCGTCCGCTGGGGCCACGATGACGCATATTATGACAGTGCAGCCTGGAGAGGCACATGGGCCAAGGACGGCGGTGCTCTCATGAATCAGACTATACATGCAATAGACCTGCTCGTGTGGCTCATGGGCACCGAACCCTGCGAGGCTGAGGCGATGATCGCCAGGAGGATGAGACACATAGAAGCCGAGGATCTCGGTATGGCAATACTCAGAATGGAGAACGGTGCACTTGCTTCAATCGAAGGAACAACCTGCACCGACCCTGACCGCCATATGGCTACTTTCACCGTTTTCTGCGAGAAAGCACAGCTGTCCATCGGACTGTCATCAGGCAAAGCCAAGATGGACATGAGAATGTGGGGCGGCAAGAAGCTCAACGGCAAGTATTTAAGAAGGCAGATCAAGGAATGCGGGCTCATGTATACGATCAAGAGCGCGATCAATCCGCACCTGGGGATTTACAGGGATCTGGCTGATTCCGTTATCAATAACAAGTCTCCCCTGGCAGACAGTTATTCCGGTTTCTCCTCAGTCGACACGCTTATGGGAATATACAAGTCAGCCAAGGAAGGCAGAGCTGTCGAGCTGCCGCTCAAGGAAGATTTTGCCAGCACGGATATGAGTGATTATACTAAGCTGTAGTGAGCGGCAATATAATGATGAAGACGTATTCTTCCGCAACAGTTCGGAAGAATTGATATTTGTGCATTTTTCAGGTACCCAGAGCATAAACAAACAGTCGCTCTGTCTTAAAAAGCTCTGTTGCTTTTGTATAATGATAATGTGACATGAAAGAATCAACTACGACATCCGGATTGGCAATATCTACGCTTATGTACATTAACAACTTGTCGTTTTGTTTATGCCCGGTAATATACTCATTTGCAAGCTCAGAATTGACTGAGTCTTGATTCTGCAGTATCAAAGTATCATCTGTTATTCTCATATAGGTAAGCGCAGAAACACAGATTTCCTTGTAATAGTCCCCGGTTACATATACGGACGGACTATTCTCATAATTTCTGATAACACTTTCATAATCCTTGCGATTGGCAAACAGGAAGTTTGGCGATGTCAACAGCAGACTGATCAATATTACCGCGGATATAATAATCCAGAATAAAGATATTTTGCGTATTCTGATACTCAACAGTTTATTTATCACTTTACTTATCAGGCAACCGAAAATAACCAAAATGAGAGCCATCAAAGGATAGAAATACCTTGCAGAGTTTACCGGATTGGTAAGAACCAATAATACGTAACTTAATATAGAAGACACTGACAGTATTCGCATTTCTCCCCGGGCAATATCCCCCGTTCTATCCTCGGTGTTACCGTTCCTCTTAAAAACCAGGCAGATAAGCAGAAATCCTATCCAGACAAGCAGAGCCATCATAATAACCGGGATGCCATCCAAAAACAACAGAAAACTCTGAGTAAAATTATCAATGTATGAACCAAAATCAAGTACTCGTTCGATCGTAGCACCACCCGATACGCTGCCGGAATTGGCACCAACCCGAATCTGCTGAAAAACATACGGGAAGGCCGCTATCATCGCAACTACTCCCGCCAAAGCGCTAATACTAAACAAAACAGATCTCTTGATTTGTTTTTGGATCAGCAGGCTAACAAGCGTAACCAGGCATAACGAGAAAGCATAATAAACAAAAATGTATTGCGTCAGCATTCCAAGCATTATAGTTATCGTGATCGCCGGCAGAACCACATAAGATCCGCTTTGAATGAACCTGATTATGAGATAAGCCAGTTGAACAATTAAGAGTGTCAACAGACAATACATCCTTATGAACAGCATTGTCTCAAGTCCGGCATTGCTAACAGCATACATCAGCATACCGGTTATAGCCGCGAAGTGGTTATGGCATATCCTGTTGATGCAAAGATATATGAACAGCAACGTAAGATAATAGAATATCAAGTTCGGGACAAGTCCCTGCCATTTAGAGAAAAACTCCGGACTAAAAGAACAGATCGTATGCAACACCATATAATAGAGCGGAGGGTGCACATCATTTGTCTGATTGATATATGTTGATCTGTAGTCAAAGGTATGATCTTTGGAAACAGTTATATACTTGTTAATGATACTTTTGTCAATGACACTCATCGTCATATCGTTATCTTCATATTTGTCATCAACATTCCATAGCCACGTGGCATAGTGGCTGTTAGATACACCGTAGGAAGTTATCTCATCCTCAAAAAAACCGTTCTTCCGAACACAAAAACTGATGCTGACCACCAACACAACAATAATAAGGATAATAGTTCCGTAACGTTTAGAAATTGAACTGCTATTATTCATTTTCAAGAACATCCGCAATTCTCTCACATGCGTGCCCGTCCCCGTAAGGATTAGCTATGTGACTCATGGCCGAATACTCATCAGGGTCAGATAAAAGCTGCGTGAAAGAAGAGTAAATCATCTCCTCTTCGGTTCCAACCAGCCTTAGCGTCCCAGCCTTTACCCCCTCCGGGCGCTCTGTAGTATCTCGCATCACCAGTACCGGTATACCAAACCCGGAAGCTTCCTCCTGAATCCCTCCGGAATCGGTCAGGATCAAATGACTTCGTGCTATAAAATTATGAAAGTCAAAAACATCCAATGGAGCAATAAGGTGTATCCTGTCATCATTCCCGAAGACCTCGGCAGCGGCATTTTGAACTCTCGGATTAAGGTGCACTGGATATATTGCTTTTACATTACCTTGTTCGTCAACAACCCTCTTGATAGCACGGAACATATCCGTGAGGTGATCGAGATTCTCACGTCTGTGAGCCGTAATAAGAATCAGTTTAGAATCCTTTGCCCATTTCAATTCAGGATGTGTGTACTCGGCTGCGTACGTGTATTTAAGCGAATCTATAACTGTGTTGCCGGTAACATGTATCTTTTTTGGATCCTTCCCTTCTTTGAGAAGATTATCTCTGGCGTTTGCTGTAGGGGCAAAGTAGTATTTACTAACTATGTCCACCGCCTGACGGTTAAATTCTTCAGGATAAGGACTGAAAATATTATATGTCCGAAGCCCGGCTTCAACATGTCCGATAGGAATATTCAGATAGAAAGCTGCCAGCGATGCAGCAAATGAAGTAGTAGTATCTCCATGAACCAGCACAACATCAGCATGCGTCCTTTCAAAAACGCTACGGAGCCCCATCAATGTAGCCGTTGTGATATCAAAAAGGGTCTGACCGTCTTTCATAATAGACAGATCATAATCCGGAACCACGTCAAACACTTTGAGAACCTGATCCAGCATCTGCCGGTGCTGACCCGTTACTGCAACTATTGTATTGAATCTGCGACGCGCCTGCAATTCTTTTACAAGAGGACACATCTTGATGGCCTCCGGACGTGTTCCGAACACCAAAACAACAGTCTTATCCGCCATTCTTCTTACCATCCATGATCGTCTTCTTAAGTTTGCGTAATCTCAACGCCGCAGAGAGACTGTTACGCATGGTATTGCCGATATTCATCTTGCTCTCACCCTGCTTCTTGTCGTAGCGGAGTTCGAATCCAACCTCACCGAACGTTGCACCACAAAGATAAATCTTAAACAGCAACTCCATCATACAGGCAAAACTCTTTTCCTTAACGGGATCCTCACCGAATAATTCAACGAGTTTTGCGATTATGTGCTTCGTATACACCCTGTAACCGCATGTATAATCCTTAACTCCCGGAACACGGAGCATCAGGCAATAATAAATCTTGGCCATGTCGCTCAGGAATTTGCGGTGACCTGCCAATCCCTGAGTTGCAGAGTCATCACAGTATCTGGAAGCAATAACACAGTCCAGTTTGTCATCGTTGATTTTATTCACCATGGGATGTATGAACTTTGGGGCATGAGTATCATCACCATCCATCAGGCACATCAGATCGTTCTTACCACCCCACTCAAGAAATCTGGCGATTGAAGTGTTCAGCCCGCCTCTAAGGTTCATATTCTGTTCATGTATGATAACTTTGACATTACAGTCACCGTACTCGACAACCTTATCCAGCATTACCTGTCTGGTATTATCTGTGCTGCAGTCATCAATCGGACATATGATAAGCTTATAGCCCTTATCTGATAATAATGCACTTTCATCCATCCACTCATCTATGAGAGTCCCGATATTCAGTCCTTCGTTGTAACACGGTAAAAAAACATAGAGATTATTCACTGCTGTCTCTCCTTGGTCTTATAAGGGCTTTCCTGATAAAGTATAACACAAAAAACGGAACAGCAATCGATGCGCCTTTCCCTGCGAAATAATAGAAGATCCCTTCTCTACCGCCGAACATCAGAATTCTTACCACATACACGATTAGATTGGCAAGTCCCAGGCCCAGAAGCCATGTGGCAAAGAATATCAGGACAGTCCTCATATCGCTTCCGGCGTATACTTTCCTCGTACAAAGAATGTACTGTAGTATAAAACCCACAACAACACCTATCGTATTAGCTACGACAATATCAATAAAAGACTCACATATTCTTGACACCACAATATCAATAATCGTAACAAAACAACTAATAAGAAAATAATTCACGAATGCGCGGTGTTTTCTAATCCAATTTCTGATAAAATACACTGTCACACCTCTCATGATAGCCTTTATTAATTTTTACACAAAGTAGTCCCAATTACCAGAACACCGCATATATTCGATGAATTGCGGCAACATTTCTTAGTCAGCTATTAGCTATGAGAAAACCTTTGTATTACTTCCGGCAACGTTCAAACGAATAAAACGAATAAAACACTTATTCAACAGCAAAAAAGGTGTTGACATACCGTTTTGAAATGTTATAATTCATTTGCTGTTTTGAACAAGCACGCACCTTTAGCTCAGATGGTAGAGCAACTGACTCTTAATCAGTGGGCCCCGGGTTCGAGTCCCTGAAGGTGCACCAACACGAAGAGTTGCCTCGGTAAGAGGCAACTTTTTTATTTGCATTTTTGTGAAAGACAATGTGTATTAATCAATCTATCCTACACTTTTCCACCCGGAACCTTCTACTCCATCACTCCGTCTGCCGCGAAAGTATAATACTTACCGCTTATCTTGATCCTCTTGCCGGTCACCATCGCGCCGCCGGAGGAGAAATAGTACCACTTGCCTGCCATCTTCTGCCAGCCTGTCTGCATCACACCGCCTGAGCTGAACAGACCCTTGCTCAAAATCGGGATACATGCCCACGGATGCCCAGACGGCATTGCCGTTACCGTCAGGAGTCGCCCCGCACTTCCCCTGCATCATCGAGAGATCGGTAACCCCGTCAGCTGCAACACTCCTCAGCGGAAATGCTACAAAAAGATCACCCCCGCCGCTTTTTGTCAGTGTAGCACACCAAAAGCTGTTATTTACGGGGGTGAATAATAGTTTCAAATAAGGTTACAATGAGTCCTTAAGGCGTTCTCAGGTTGTTAACAAAAGGTGTCAGTTATCGATTACCTCCGGTATAACCCTTGCATCCGTGTAAATGATATGATCCCATGCATATGATGTCTTAAGATATGTGGACTCAGCACTGTCTATCGAAGAGTACATGGCAGCCGTGAGAGTTACCTTGTAGTTCGCATACATATTTCCGCTGTTGTTAAACGTCGAATCTCCTGTTATGGCTTTGAAATCTACCGGTATGTAATAGACTCCTTCCGTCTGTGTCTTCAGAAGACTCTTATGCACACGCACTTTGTAGATCGTAGAACCGTCAGTTGTCACTCTCGTCTCTGTGGACACAGCACTTGCACCCTGCTCAAAGATAACAGCATCCCCTGCGCCATAGATCTTAAGATCTGTAAGGTAACGGCTGATCGGCAGAGCCGTTCCTGAGTTGACAGGATTACCGACGGTCGGAACTACATATGACGATTTATTTGACAGCGTCAGTGTGATCTCGATGTAATCACCGGTACTCTTGAGTTCACGCGTATCATATACTGCATATGTATCTACATAACACTCATCGTCTCCTGTCTCCACCGGATTAATACCAAGCGAATGGTAGATGCCGGCAACATCAGGAGATGTCACGACATTATATCTTAATGACGCAGTTGATTCGTCACTGGTATAATAACGTTTTCCTTCAGGATCAGTCTTCTTGTCCTGTGCAGCGCTGTTAGCCAATCCATCAACAGTCGATGCTATCTTCGAATAACCGATAACGGATGAACCCACCTCAGCTGATGAAGTGTCATCTTTCTTGGGGAACTGCAGGCTAAGATCATTTGGTGCGTATACCATCTTGAAGTTTGCCTGAAGAGTAACAGCATACTGATTTGCTGCTTTGCTCAGTTCAGAGATCAGATTCTGACTGTTTGCAAGCTCAACATACTTCTGTGATATCGAGTGAGCCTCTCCCGCCACGGGTGTTGCAGTCGAAATATCAAAATCAGCAGCGTCTATATTGCCTCCCTTATAAAAGTAGGTCATATCATTGCCTATGCTTCCGTCAGCGGCAAGGTCGATACCCATTTCAGAACTGCCGTCAGCATTCCTCTTGTCGTACATCATCAGGAATCCCTGATAAATATATGCTTTATTCTGGAACGATCTCATATTCCCTCCGATACCTAAATCGATGGCAGTCTGAGTCAAACTTACATTAGCCGTCATAGTGATATCAAGATAACGGTTATCACTTGCCATTAACGGCGCATCACCCTTTTGTGATTCGACATCAATGGTAAGATCATTCTCATAAATGTCGCCGATAAACAGATTCAAGACAGTGGATTCTTCAATCTTGTTTGCACGCCAATCATCTACAGTCCAGTTCGTGTCTGTATAAACAGTACCCGTTCCGGAACTATAGAAAGTTTCAGGAGAAGATATCTCATATCTATAGACTTTCTGATCAGAAGCGTCAGCCTTTGTAAAGATCGTAAGGTAGTATCTCTCCGGACTTATATCCGTTACTGATGTTACTGTATACTTGTCACTGTCAGCAAGAGCCGTATCAGCACTCGTTATCGGACGATAATACGTCGTTCCGTCGAACACCGTAGCACCGGTGGCTGTATTATTTGCCGTCGGAGTCAGTGTACCTTCATTACTCTGTTTCACTGTCACTGTCATAGTATTCTGAAGTGGTGCCGGTGCAAACCTCGTACCATCAGCGTCTTTAAAATCATAAAGACTTATATATGTGGTAGATGTACTGTTCATTGACGGCGGCGTGTCAAGATAATAGTATCTGTCACTGTTGTTTGCATCGACAAGCACCATTCTCGTAATACCGGCCCAATTATTGGCGTTATGATTCTTGATGGTCAAGCTCTTATAATAATTCGTCAGAACACTGTCACCACTGTTAATCGCCTCAATCCACTCTTCTGCGGTTCTTGTATACTGATATTCGAAAGCTATTGTTACCGGGTTCCCGAGATTCTCAAAAAGTCCCTGAGTTCTTGTATTATTGGTAAGTCCCGCCACAAGCAAGGAATATGCATCCCGGTAATAATCCGATCCCGACTTTATCTCGGCATTGAAATTGAAACGAAGAACTTTCTTTACGTATACAGGAACATATAGATGATAAGCTGTCTTTGTGGAATCATTAGGGTCCTTAAACATCACATCTATCAAAGAGAACTGCGGAATATCCTGTGTATCAACATCGCTTGCTTCCATTTTGAAGTAATAATGTGTCTGGCCGCTGATAGTACTTGAAGTCAGCTTCAAACACGAGGATGATGTATCGATATCAAATACTCTGGTGTTCTCATTATACTTACACTTATACAAACCAACCTCAAATACAGCCGGCTTGCTGGTATCAGCGTAATTGTAATCTGTATTGGTCAGAGTACGCAGATAATTATTAATTAACTCCGTTAATGATTCCTTGTTAGTATCTTCGGCGATTAGCAACGGGAATCTCTCAATTCCGCTTCCAAGATGACTATCCATATAGTTCTTAAACTCGGTTGTTGAATCAGAGAATTCACTGCTTATATACGTTACTTTATCCTGTGTCAATTCCGGGCAGATGGTATATGCCTTAGGCACATTGGAGCTGTCAGCTCTGTCATCAATTATTCTCTTAAAGGCAGAAGAATTATAATATGCAGAACTGACTCCATCACCTGTCAGAATACTCGTTCCATCAATCTGGAACTTGGGACTTGAAGTAACATAAGGGAAATTCTCATTTGCAACCGTTGTAGTTGTCTTTGTGTAAGTTGTTGTAACTCCCTCTTCATATCCTTCACTATATGTAATAGTCTCGCCTGCGCCGCTTGGATTATAATCACCATACGAGACAGTTCTATCAGTACTGATAAGAACCCCATCTTCATAGTTCTCAACCACGGCTGTTGTAACAGATCTCATTGTTAACACATTTGTGCCCAGGCTCGCAATATTGGCGAACAGTTTATTTTGGCTTCCTGCTGAGCTGGCGCAATCATTGTAATCAGCAAAGATTACGTAGCCATCGGAAGTAACATTATTATAAGTCCTGTTACCAAAGATGTTTGAACTTTCAGTGATAACTTCATCATTACCTTGCCATTGAACGGTACCTGATACTCCAACCAAATCAGGTATCATTTGATTGCCTTGTCTATCATCTTGACGAGAAAAACCAGCAATTTGAATTACCTTCTCATTAAAACCGCAAATATAACCTTTGTAGGAAATCGCGGCATTATTAGTATATGGTCTAAAGTCAAGATTTTTGGCCAATACATTATAACCTTTAAGGTATTGAGCATGCTTTGAAGAATAACTGCCAACCTTTTGATGCAGTTCATTCAATACACCAACTAACCCGCCAACAGAATTGTCGCCCTTTAACACACAATCACTAATAGAGAAGTTATTCAGAACAAGGCAACCATTATCAGCACCGTTATTATTTGCTACATAACCCCATATACCGGCAACTCCACCAGTGTACAACTTACTTGACACAGTAATACCGCTTATATAACAATTAGTCAAAATAACATCTTTTACCAAGTCATTTTTACCTGCTCCAATAAAACCACCTGCAGCGGTACCTGTTGAACTAATCTGACCATATTGTGATGACTGATTACGCTCTATTGAACAGTTATTAATTTTAGTTTCAACCCTATAGTCCCTGCCATCACCTCTGCTATTGGGAACGGTAGCCACTTGCCCAATCAATCCGCCTGCATAATATTTAGAGGTAAGATTCAGATTGTAAATGTGGCAATTATCTATCTCTAGAGCAGCTCGCGTACAAGTACCAATGAGTCCGCCAGTAAAGAAATTCGCATTCTCACACTTTATGGTAATAGGATCCGTTTTATTATCATCACCAATATTAATGTTTTTGAAAACATAGATCTTTTCTGCATTGTTACTGGTATTAACATCGCAACGAGCTCCACCTATCAATCCACCAACAGAATAATTGGCATCATACTCGGACCCACCGCCGTATCCAATACTCTCACCGACAACTTCAGTCAAATTAAAATGATGGTTTGTGAAATCTACATACGCTGCGCCGACCGTTTTTCTTCCTATAAGCCCACCGGCATTACCCGCGGAATGAACCTTTATATTATTAGAGTCACAATTCTCGTTAATTGTTACTTTTGCTGCTGTGCTATATCCCAAAAGACCACCAGCAGCCTTTAAACCTCTAACATTTACATTATCCAATATAACATCTGTAAAATTAAGAACTGATGCAGTTCGCCCAATGAACGACCCGGCACTTGCCATATATTGTGAATCTATAGCAGTACCATTGTCAGCTTTATCCCATGTATTGTTGGAACCATAGTAAGGAACATGCGAACCCGTAGAGGAGGTTTGATCTATAGCCTCAGTTATAACATTCCCCATCAATGTCAAATCTGTTGCAGTTAGATTCGCGTTTTGATAATTTATCAACCCTAATCCAACATTAGCTAAAGGTGTATAATTAGCATCGAAAAGATTACTGTTATTACCACTCTTTGTAAAGTAATAATAGAACGTAGTATTTTGCGAGACCGTTGCTTTATTTCCAATGAAATCCGTTATCTTCATTCGATAATAATCATTAGACGCATTATACAAATTTCCTAATCCTTTGTAAGAATCGGGAAGATAATAATAACCATTTTCAGTTGTAAGTTTTACAGTAACATTTGTATTGCTTATAGCGGTGTTGTTTATAGTATAATCATTCCACAAATATCCACGCCGCTTATTATTGCCAGACGTACTTTGAGTGTAAGTATCATTCTTTGCAAGGTCATTATAATCTGAGTAGTCAGAGGAAGCCGGATCAGCACCAGTATTGGTAGATACTCGATTATATTTAGCCCAACGTGAAGTCTGATATCCTGTGTTGTAACCCAGATTACGATAAGATATTCCGCTATTAACAACTAAAGACATAATGAAGAAAGCCTGACCGTTCGGAACCTCTACATAATTATCGGTTCCCTTTGTGTTAAGCTTACCGCTTTCATTAGGATTGATATCTGCTATAGAATAATTCTTATTGCCGTTACGCATAGTGACAGGCAACAAGATAAAATCAGACGAATTGTATGTTTCTGAACTAACAACGCCTATTGTCCCTGTCGATTTATTCTTTGCCCAATATTCAGTAACAAGACCGGAAGTATCTTCTGAACCATCATCAAGCGTTCTTGCACCACCGTGATACACTCTTGTACCATCTTCATACGGTCGATATGAGCTTGACTCAGTCACAGCATACCCATTGATTACTCTTCCGATAATTGGATTCACATAAAGCCAACGTGTGTTGGTTTCTGCAGTCATATCTCCGAGTGAAGCATCTCCGGCACCAGGAGTATTACCGGCTGTAACCACTCCTGTTGGAATACCCGATATACCACTTGTCTTTCCTTCCATTCCACGGAAGATTACTCCGCCATAAAGAACTACTCCGACATAACCTCCAACAGGAATGAGCTGAGCTTTATTGCCAGAAAGCTGAATTCTCGTATTTTTAAAAGATACTGTAACTCCATCAATGATATTATCTCCGCCAATAACAGAGCCCATTACTGCACCATAGTTTTTGCCGTCAGCTGTGTCATATGTTTGTTCCGCTGTCATTTCTGTCATTTCTCGCGCAATTGTTCCTGTAACTGGTGAATCGCCTTCTCCTGCAGTATTCATATCGACTTCAATATTGATATCCTTAACAACACTTCCATTACTATAAGCAATTAGTGGATACCCTGTTTTATTGATAATTGTCTCATTTCCGGTACCGACGATTACGCCCCTGAACTGGGCATATTTATCAGTCGTGTTTCCAAGACCTTTAAATGTGTTTCCTGTAATCGTTATAGTCGAGTCACCACCCGCCGGCTTGATCAGATAATAAGCGCCTGCAACATAAGTACGGACTTTATCTACAGATAACCTTACATTCGTGTTATCTTCCAGATAGAATTCTTTCGCATCAACATCATAAATATACTTTTTGTGACCGGGAGTTGCACTTGAATCATGCCATGTTGCGCTAAGATTTGCTGTTGTAGCATTGCTCATTGGAAGATTTATAGTATGGGGACTGCTGTATTCTTTATTTGCGAGAATATCATATATCTTTTCGAAATCTCCATCGCTCGTAATCGTATAAGGATCATTGTAAGTACCACAACCACCAAACTCTGACGACGAATGGTTGACTTCGAGCTGATAATGCTTCTCAGCAGCATCATACGGTTCATAGACGTAAGGATAATAACTTGAGACAAAAGTTGCAGAATATAACCCGGTACCATCAGAAATAGTGGTCGGATTCACATAAACATCCGGATTAGTATTAATATACCATCTTTCCATATTAGGATACTGGGTTGTACTATCAGAAGAGGTATAACCTAATTCTTTACCGTATGTAACACAGTAGTCTGAACTATGGGCACCACTGTTCCAGTCATCATCAGATCTAAAAGTATATATACCCTTACCTGTATCAAAGCACAATCTGTTCAGCAAAGTAGCCTTGGTAAAGATAGAAACATCAGTATGGTAAGCAGAATCAAGATCTGTAAGTCCCAGATTTTCCTTCCTGCCGTCAAGCTTAATACTAGAGAAAGACACATTTATGTTCTTTGAATTCTTACTGCCGCCGACATTACCGATCAAACTTGTAGCAGCCTTGGGGTTATTGTTTACTTTTAGTGTTATCGAGGTATTGTTCTTATACGAATCAACAGAAGCAACCTTAACACCTCTAATAGCAAGTGTTGAATAACTGTCAGTTTTATTGATCAACAGTGGTGCATAATCACCAGATAAACTTAAGTTATGCACATAGATTCCATCCAAGACAACATTTTGGGTTGTGACCTTGGCCGTATTTTCTTCTGTCGATCCTGAGCCCATTACAGTGCCCAAAACTAATGCACCGGAATACTTGCCTCCGCTTGCTGTATTGATCAGAGGAACACTGCCTTTAAGAGTAATACTATCACTGCTAATCTTCCCACGCACATTGTTTAAAAGAGCACTGTGCATGAGGTAATGCTGCGTTGTTCCATAACCGTCCGATGTATACTGCGTACTATCAAACAAAGAAGTCCTCGAAGCATGATTACCGCCTGATGCGTAAGCAGCCTCGCTATCCTCAAACTCCTTATTGTAAAAAATAAATGTACCGTTGATAGTAACCGAAGCGGTGTCAATATTAAGCGGATACCAACTATATCCCCGCAAATCGTAAGTGCCGTTTGGAATAGTGGCTCCCCAACCGGTGTTAGCAGAAACATCACTCTTGATGCTCTCATGAGCATACCACTTTGCTCCCCACGACATAAGTCCTGCAGCACCGGTGCTGCTGTCCTTCATCAGATCAAGATTATAGTAATACCTTGCAAACGGATTCATCTGTTTGCCGTATGATGTAGCAGGGGTGTATGTCCCGCTGACACTTGTCCCGTCCATGATAAGACCGCCATTAGGATTGCTTGTCTTGATGGAGACAATACCCTGACCATTCTGCAGGATATAAAGATTATCCGGATTATCATCTGAATAAGCAACTTTTGATGCTCCGGACCCTGTATAGAAGGCCGTATGAGCAACCAGTTCATCAAATACCGGTATTGTCATATCAGCATTTGAAGGCTTCTTAAATTCCACATCAGATGCGTTAATCGAATAAGCGCTTGCATTCTGTAATTCAAGATACAACGCTGTCTGAATAGCTGTCATATCACCATTGCCTATCCAGCCTCTGTTTACTATCATTCCAAAAGACTGTGCAGACTCAGAAGACAGTTTCAGTGCCGTAATCTTGAGGTCATTTGAATCCTTTATTGTCCAGTAACCGCTTCCGGAATAAACCAAACCTGCATAATCCACACCGGTCGCAGAATTTTTCGTCTGGGTAATTACAGGGCTTCCACCCGAAGAACTTCCAACTTCAACCTCATCGAAATCAGCATTAACGCTTGCCCAGGAATAGCCGAGAACTCCTCCAACAGAACCATTATTGTTCGAAGAAACATTTATGTTAAGCCCTTTAACATTTATGCCGTTCAAAAGCAAAGCTCTGCTTGTCTTACCAGTACCTCCGGCAATTGTAGCAATAAGACCGCCCACCTCATTCTTGCCCTGAGCTGTTGTGTTACTGATCGTCCCGGAGATATCAATATTAGAAAATGACCATGTAAGAGCTGCTGTATTTGTGGCATGAGATATCTTGCCGATGACACCTCCAAGACAGGTCGATGAAGCGTTGCCTGTAATGGTAGCGTTAGCGGCTATATTTGACACAGTAATATTGCCTATACCCTCAGATGCCTCTCCTAAAACACCGCCTACATAAATAGTACTGTCTCCGCCGTGATTAATAGTGGTGTTAACATCAAGTGAAGAGGCCGTAAATGTTCCGGTGGACGTACCTGCAGCAGATCCGACAAACAGTTTTGTTTTTTTGGAAACAGCATTCAGAGTGCCTGCGAACGTAGCATTCTGAATAGTTGCATTAGAAGCTATTCCAACAAGACCTGTGTAGGAATGACGGTATACAGATGAACCGCCATAAGTGACAGTATGCCGTGCACCGTCAAAAGTACCACTGTAAGTACACTTAGCAGCAGAATTAGCTGCTCCGTTATCATTATCTCTGGTGAGATTAACAAAACCTGTACCGGACAGATCAACATCAGCAGACAGCGAGATATTTTGTGCTCCGATATTACTGTAAGTATAACTCGTATCTTCAAAGCTTATAAAATCGTTATTGCTGGCATCTATCTGGAAACAGAGCGCAGTTTTGGCATAATCAGCTACGCCTGCAATCGTCTTGTAGGAGTTTGTTTGATCAGAAGGAGAAGCGACGGTAACTGCATGTGTGCTCTCATTAACACTTATGACCTCTGAACCACCCAGTTGCTCCACTGTCTTCGTATATGCGGCAGTATCTCCTGAAGCAGGAACATCCGAAGATGTCTCAGAAGTAAAGGTAATTACCTGACCCCAAGATCCAATATCATCCACAGATGTATTAGCTTTACTCAAAGAACAGGAACTCTTAGCGAAGACTAAAGCATCATCACGCCAACCAACGACCTTACCGGCCCTCAATGGCTCATTTCCTGCAGGAGACGCACTTACAAGATCAACAGCACCATCCAATCTGAGGATTCCATGATCAAGTGAACCTACTATTCCACCACCCTTAAAGTCGCCCGCAGTTACCTTTGCACCGTCTACATCAACAAATGAGTTATCAGCAAAAGCTACCAGACCGCCGAAAACGAGGGTGTCGGCATTACTTGCAGATACAGTTACAGAATTGAATTTGACATAAGACTGAACACCGCCGTCAACAGAACCAATACAGCCGCCATAATATTTGGCTGAATCTGACTTTGATGTTGACGTGGTAACACCGCTTATTGTAAGCGTCCTTGACAGCGAATCCGGATTATATTTCCCGATCAAACCACCGAAAGCATCGCAACTGCCGCTGTGATGGTCGGATTTTACCGTTCCGCTTCCGCTTATCGTAATATCATACTCGGAATCAAGCACACCGAAGAGTCCGCCGGTTCCGCCGGTTCCGTTCACCTGACAGTCGATGCTATACTTACTAACATCAAAACTGACGGTATCCGTCGGCTTATAGTAACCATAAACACCGCCGGAACCACTCTTACCTGTCATATCCTGCTTAACATTAAACTTTGAGACATCAAAGCTTACAGTTCCGCCTACATTCTTACCGGCAACTCCGCCGGCATAACAACCTGACTGTGTAGTCTTAATATCAACACCGGATTCCAGGTGACTGTTACCGCTGTAATTAAGTATCGATCCCTCTTCCATCTCGCCGACGAGACCGCCTATATCTCCGCCCGATGAAGATAAGCTGCTGATGCTTCTGTTGCCGGTAATAGCGAAGGTAAGCTCAGTACCCTTTTGCATGTGCCCGCAAGCAAGACCCAGATCACCATCTCCTACAAGTGCGATACTTCCTGTATCGGTTCCGGATGTATTCATAGTGACGGAAACGCTTAGTTTGGCACCTGAATCGCTCTGCGAGTCATAACACATATTACCGATAAATCCGCCGAAATCCCCGAGATTGTGGTCAGTTGACTGATTGAAATCCGAAGGCTTGACCAGGTCGATATTCCATGACCTTAATGCAGAGCTGGTTGAATCATGCACAACATACTCAGCAATAACGGGAGTTGTCTTATCGGTGTCTGACAGGCTGTAAAATCTTGAGATCTCAAATGGATTTCCATTATTGATCTTAACAGAATCATACACGTATTTGAACAAAGGACCATCAAGATTCAGAACTGCGCTCGTATTAGGAGACAGCTCTATACTGCCTGCGAAAGGCTTGGACATTGTTCCTATTCCCTGGAAACCTGCTTCGAAATAATCCGATACACTCTTTACGGCAACAATGATTATCTTGTCATTCTGGTGGTATGTGGAATATCTCTGGCACGCTGCCGAATACTCAACAAAGTCAGTAATGTCGACTTCGATCGTATTGTCAGAATTATGCGGGAATTCAGGATCATCACCGGGATCCTCTGCAGCAAAAACAACAGGATTAAGATATCTCTCAAGATCTCCGATTATCGGTACATTCTCAAGAGTATTCCAAATCAAAAATTCATTTACTAACAATACAAACGATAAGGCAAAACTGATGCTCCGCCTTATGATTCTTCTTGTTTGTCCATTAAGTTTCCACTTCATATATCTTCTCCCGTTATTATGAGCCGAATCAAGATTACTGCTCAACCCCTATGAACAACCATACCGAGTCACTCAGACTGCTCTCATCATTGGTAATAAAACTCCAACTTGATGGTTCGGCTGTCCCTGTCTTATAGAATTGAATATCATATCTGTTCCTGTTGTCAGTAACAGAGCTTGCGGTATCAGCTGAAATAACCAATGTCGCAATATTGCTGCCCGAAGCCGGAGCCGTATAAACAACCTCACCGGTGCCGAAGCTATAGATCGTCTGGTTATAGAAATTCCTGTTGCATTCCAGGTATCTTGTATCCCACTTGATCGTGATAACAGCTGCGCCTGCTCCTGTTACAGTCATGTTATAGCCGTCACAATCCGCAACGCTTACACTATTCTCCCTCTCTGCTATGTAAGCCTGCCAACCGGCTGACTCAGTATTAACAGCCTTCTTAAGGCCTATTATTCCGCCGAGCGGAGAGAGATCAAGATACTGGGATTCAGATCCGCTCAGCTGTATATCAACCTGTACACAGATCTCTGTATCATTCTCAAGGTCCCAGTTACCGGAGAAATCCAGCGTATACTTACCTTCTGTTGATGTGGACGCATTATATGCCAGACTCTCACCTGTCCTGGTGTAAGTCAACGTTGGTGTAGTGCCGTCGAGAGTTGCAAGCGTATTACCGTTTTTATCAGATACGATCACTGTCCTTGAACCCATATCAGCAGCCGTAAGCGGATGGCCTTCTGAATCAGTAAGAGTAAATGTTACATTGTAGTTTATCATCTCTGAATACCACTTGGCCGGGTTAGATAGATTATAATTCCAAAGGATAACATCCACAGAATATGTCGCAGAAGGATTAACAAGCTGAGGAAAATACCGCGGAATATAAATATCTTTGCCGTCTTCCACAAGAATATTTGATGTAAAGAGCTTGCCCTGATTAGAAGTAGATACAACGACTCTCTTCATAGAACTGAATGCAGAGATATATGCAGCCATTGACCCCATACCGACCAATGCCAGTATTGCAACAGCGATCCAGATCTGGAGCCACTGCTTCTTGACGAAATCAATGACAGTATTCCACTTCATCGACAGCTCCTTCCTCCTTTTGTCTACTGCAATAATCTTCCTCATGGCAAGCTATCCCCTCAACTTAATCTCTGCACTGCAAAATAAATCATGTCAGATTCCTTATCCACTTGCGTGAGCTGCTGTGCATTGTTCCATGTCACTACCAGAATAAAATACTTGCAGAAATTCTTATTTGCATCTACTTCAGAATCATCACCGGTTGTGTCTAAAGTGACATCAGATACCCAATACTTAGGAACAGCATGAGCCTCGACATTCGTAATACTGCCGTAAGTAGTCGAATAATACAGATTTGATGTATCCTTCAGTCCAAGATCAGAATTATTAGGATCCTCGTTCACATAAGAACCGGACAAAGCCGAATTGCCTCTCACATAATACAAAGGACCTGCAACAGAATCATCATATCTGTCACCGATAACCTGAAGAGTATTCTCGGAATGACTGTCAAGGTTAGTATCATATCTTACGATCAGATCAGTATTATTGCCTGCAGCAGCTTTGGCAGCGTTGTAATCGCTGAACTGCTTTGCTTCGTAGATCGTGTAATGGAACAGATTATTTGTTGTGTGTGCCATCTGAAGTCTGAATGTTGTAGTATTAGACCCGGACACAGAGAAAGCATACATCATCTGTGTTACCTTTTCCGCATTACCGTCCTGATCAACGACCTGCTTCTGCGTATAGGGATCGATCTTGAAGTCATTAATGTCTATTCCGCCCAGATTAAAGAAGATCCTGTCCTCCCTGTGTGCCGCATTGATAAAAAGCGAATTGGGATATTCGATCTTATACATCTCCGCTGCTTTCCTCTGGAAACTGAACCAAGCATATACAGGAGCCACAATAAGAACAGCAACCGTAAGACCTAGTGCGACTGCCAGCCGCACTTTCTTAGAAACGGAACGCTTCCTCATTCTTCTCATCTGTTCTTACTCCCGTCCTTTCTCAAATGATCAATCCGCACTATTTACCGTAACTTCTATCAGGAAGTATGCGATCCTGGTACCAATCAGTCTGTCAGCCTCGTTGTAACCTGCACTGAGTCTATTGAAAGCTGTATTATCAAAATTGGTAGCTGAATCCACATGAGTAGATACAGCTGTAATATCTCCTGCCGTGGAAGATCCGTTATTCGCGAAGATATCAGCTCTGTTATCAGTGAGGTAAGTAATTATCTCACTCTTATCCGGATCATTATCTGCCAGTACAGGGTAACCACTGCGCTTGCCCGATACATTATCCGGAAGAGCTAACTGTCCAAGCGTGTTCGTCCACATCCAGTAGATAGGAACCTGAACCGCCTTTCCCTTATTACCTGCACTGATAGTCTGGTCGAAAGTCCTTGTTCTGTACGGCGTAGTGAAATAATACCTTGCGCTCTCAGATGCACTCTCGGTGTCGCCTTCACCACCGAAGAATACAATGTGTCCTCTAAGAAAGCTTGCAGCCGATACATATTCGTCTACATCAGCAACAGCCTGCTGGTTATGAACTGCGGTTGCCTTAGCGGTAAAATCTTCTGCGCTAATGATCTCAACAAGCTCCGTATCAACAACTTTATTGCCGTTCTCATCAAGTATATACTGGTCATTGTCATCCAGCTTATATACAGGATCTCCGTTCTCATCATAGATATCGATCTCGGCATATGCGATAACGTTCAGAGATACAGTAACATCAAAACCGCTGTCGATCTTGGGAATAACGTAAAGGCTCAGTTTGCCGTTGCCGCCGGGAGCTATCTCAGAATCATTTGCAGTATATCTGAGCTTAAGGCTTCCGCCCGTCCCTTCAGAAGTGTAATACTCATCACCGTCGATAGTCTTTGCCGTACCATACTTATACTCGGGAGCAAGGAGAGTAATCTGCTCATCATTTCTAACGCCGTTGTCACCGATAGTTGCAATCTCAAATAGATCACTGCTGGCCTTCACACTCATCCCTGCCGCGGATGTGCTCTTGTTCATTGTGAACCAGGCAATTGTAGCCAGAACAAAGATAATGAAAGCCAAGATAAGAAGGATCACTGTCTTGATAACAGTATCTCTTCTCTTGTCATCATGACTCTTATCATGTCCCTTAGCCAAAATTGCCATCATTTCTCCTTATTTTGTCGTCAGGGTAGACTAACCCATATTCACATTTACACGCCTATATTATAATATGCGCTCAAGCAAACTTCAATGAATTGTGATGAAATTGTGAAGAACAAGCTGTGAACTAACTGTAAAGTGGCTGACAGCAACGCGCGGCATCGCCGATCAATGTATGCTTTCTCCCCCTTCGAAACAGATTCTGAAATAATCTCCGACGGGCCAAAATGATTACAATTTGTCAGCAAATCGTATTAATTCGGAGATTTTCTACGTCAAAACCGTGGTATGGTGAGGCAAATCTTATTTCTGGAGGAAAGAATTATGTTTGATAGTATCTTACCAATCGAATTCCTGATCGTCAGGAAAGACTACCTTGAGAGATCGCTTGCTGCCCTGCCTGAAGTTAGGTCCGGAAGGCGCGGATCAAGTGAAGTTTACAGATTATATGAAGGCGATAAGAATTCTTATCGAGAAGTAAGCAAGTCTTCAGCCCGCGGACAGAAGCTCGGAGCAATATACGCGAAGCGCTGCAGAATTTGCGAATCACTGAGCCAAATAAAGGAAATGCTTAGTCATTGTGAGAGAAATAACCGCGATCTGAAATATGACATCCTTGAACTACCGGACAGACTGGATGCAATTTTCTTTGACAATCTTGAAGACAGTTCCTGCACACTCCAAAAGAAGACAGAGTACTACTTCGACGGCCGGTATTTCCGTTCCCGTGCCGAGATGTTCTTTGCAACATTCCTGCGAGAATTGGGTCTGGAGTACAAATACGATGTAACGGTCACTGTCAACGACAGGCTCGCGACTTACGACTTTGCAATTGTTTTCAGGGAATACAACAGATGCGTGCTCTTCGAATACTATGGTAAGTGCCAGGACCCGTGGTATGTTCAGAAGAACATGGACAAAATGGAGAATAACTATCAGGCCGGCATCTATCTGGGAAGGGATGTGTTTGTCAGTTCCGGTGATGAGAATTACATGCCGGGTCCGGATCTGATCCGGATAATGCTGGCGGGTATAATCGCTCTTGTAACAAAGGAACATGTCGTAGTGAGGTAGATATTGGTGGAGTGCGCAGTGGAGAGCGCAATGCCGTGCGCAGTAAATCTGTGAATGAAATCGCTATTACAGGAACATATCTGCTGCGTACGCAGTAAACCTGTGAATGAAATCGCCTTTACAGGAACACATTTGCTGCGTACACAGTAACTTTGTGAACAAAATCGTCTTTACCGGAACATGTTTGCTGCGTACGCAGACTATTTGTGCAGCTATATTTTTACCGGAACATTTACACTGCGAGTACTCCCCAAAACTCTCCCGCTCCCCGGCTCCCCACTCCCCCACAAACTCCTCCAAACAATCAGGCCGCCCTGCCGGGCGGCCTTCCATCATCATTATCATCAGAACTAACGCTCTCGTGAACTCATCTCACACGATCTCCGATATTCCTCTTCTCACGCTACCACTCACAACGAATCCAGCTTCTTCTGCAGCTCGATCATGTGATTACGGCAGGCCGTGATCTCTCCGGTGTACTTGTTGAACCACTCGACGTCGGCCTCGGAAGGATCTTCCTGAAGGAGGATCGCCTGGACGAGCGCAGACTGGGAACGCGACCTCTTACGTTCAATCTCGACGATCGTCTTCCTGCAAGTGTTTATCTCTTTCTTAAGTCTGCTCTTCTCGCTCATGTTAATCCTTCCTTTCGCTTAAAGAATACCAAATTATCAGTATCCTTTCAATTCTATCGATGCAACAATTGCATCGGCTTCTTCGTATCCTTTGTCAAGGTTTGCATACAGATCGTCGAGCGCCTGTCTTGCTTCGTCAAGCTTGCCGCTCATCTGCTGCGGGTATTTGAGGAATACCGTATAGAACTCGTTGATCGTCTTCTTATGCTCCTCCGATTCCTCCAGCAGGAACGAGAATGACGCCACTGAATTCATATCGGCAACAATACGGCGGTATCTGAAATCGTAGTCCCCCTCGGCATCGTTGTACGAGTCTATATCGTAGATGACAAGCTCTATGCATTTGCGGTACTGGGTCCTGTAAGTCTCCTGTACTCTGCGCAGAGCGTCGATGTAGAGTGCTATGAAGACGGCAAGCGCGGCCAGAGCGATGATCAGCGCGAAGATCGCCGCCACCATCCTTTTCTTCATAATGTACTCCTGCCCGAGATCACGGGAGGTGTACTTGAACATCTCGTCAGCTTTATTCGCTTTGTTCGTCTTCTTTTCCTTGCTCATCGTTACTCATTTCCCTTTGCTTAAGATACTCTTCAACAGCTTCACGCTTTATCCTCTCTATCTCATCTTCACGGCTCTCACCGTTAGTGCCTGCCCCGGCCCCGTCATCTGTTCCTTTGTACTTCTTCCACAGCTTCGCCAATGTCCTGGTCTCATAGAATGACAGCACCAGTATCGGTATTATGACGAGTGCCATTATCAGCTTTCGCGAGTCCGCAAAAGACCCGACTATAGCAAAGAACCTCGCCTTGCGCACGTACTTGCCAAGCACTTTCTCAGGCTTCACGGGAACACTGTCCTCAACCGGATTCGCATCCCCTTTTGTGATGAACGTTCCGTCGGAGGTAACCTCCATTATCCTGTGGGTTATAAGCCATCCGCTCGTCGACGGATCCTCCGAATAGAACGTTATGATATCCCCTTCCGCCAGTGTTGACACATCAGTCTTCTGTACCAGGATGTATTCTCCCGTCAGCAGCGTCGGTTCCATGGATCCGGTAACGACTCTTAATATGCTGTTACCGAATAACGATACCGCTTTGCCCTGTGCGTTCATGACCATTACATATCCGGTAAACGCCATGACCAGCACAAGAATAACAGTGAATATCTTATCCGTTATCTTCCGCCTCTCGCCGGACTTGCTTATTAACTTCATTGCTTCTCACCGAGCGCCTGTTTCAACTGTCTCTCTTTCTCCTCCTTTGACAAAGACTTGATCATTCTTCTCATCGTCTCAATAGGTCCTACATGGTATTCTTTGTACAGGGCCTTCATCTGCCTGTTGATCTCAGCCTGTTCTTCTTCCGTACGCTTAGGCGGCACGTAGGCGGGCTTCGGTCTGCTCTTTGCTTCCTGACGCTTCTTGCGCTTGAACTTTATATCGGCAATATCGCGCCTGATCTGGTACTTCGTATCCGTGGAGTACTTCCTGTAGAGGACCTCCATCTTGCTCCTCTCTTCCTCTTCGCGCTTCCTGTTCTCGGCATCGACGGCACGCTGTGCAAGGATACGCTTGTAATCAGGATTATCGGTATCCGCAGGAATATATCCGAACACCTTGAACAGCAGCCTCATGAAGCCGCGCTCGAAAGCATAGATCGGATTCTTGGAATACTCTTTCCTGATATCCTCATATGACTTGTTCTCGTAGTAGTTGCGGTCAGCCTTAAGTTTCTGCGCACGCTCTTCATCGCGGCGTTCCTTCTCACGCCTCTGCTGCTCGATCTTCATCTTGGCAGCGATCTTACGCGGGTCATTATTGCGCTCATATTCGCTCATTACGGCGGCTGCAACGTCAACCGTCTCCTGATCGACCTTATCGCCCTCTTCGACATATTCGTTTTCGATGAGCGTCCTTGCATCCTCAGTGTCGATCGCATCCTCTGCGTTCTCGAACTTCTCTGCGATGCCTTTAGCCTTCTCTGCATCGACCTTAACAGCCTCGGCTTCACGCGCTGCACGCACCTCTTCCATTGCAGCCGCTGCCTCGTCGATCTCATCGCCGGTTACGGTACCGTAAGCACGCTGCTGGTCTTCAACGATCTTCTGCTTGTCGAACTTCTCTATATCAATGCCTTCAGCGCCGCCCAGTTCGGAACGCATGGAGGACTTATTCTCTGCGATCCTCTTCTTCTCCTCGGCGATACGCCTCTGCTCTTCCGCGATCCTTCTCTCTTCTTCGATCTTCGCCTGACGCTCCGCCTCGATCCTTGCACGTTCGCGCTCTTCAGCCTCAACCTCGGCTCTGCGCTTAGCCAGCATCTCTTCGACACGGCGGGCTTCGGCTTCCTTCTCGGCGCGGATCCTCTCGCGCTCTTCTCTCTTCGCCTCTTCTATGCGGCGCTTCTCCTCAAGACGCGCTTCCCGCTCGGCCCTGATCCTCTCCTTCTCGGCCTGCTCTTCCAGCTGCGCCTGAAGTTCCGCATCCTTCTCGGCATAATACCTTCTCTCGATCTCGATTGCCTGATTGATCTGCTCGAAAATATCATCCGAATTCTCCGGCATCGATTTAACAAACACTGCCTCGCCGTCCTCGGACACGTATCCGACAGCCTCATTCGCATGAATATCATAGTTGCCGACAAGCAGTTCTCTACCGTACTTCTTAACGACCTTAGGTGCCACCGGCTTGAGCTTCTTCTTGCCCAATTCGGTCATCGGGTCATCCTTGCTGGTATATGATTTGAACAGCAGGAGATTGCAGGCGATAATCTTATAGAAATCGGAGATATAATCCTGTTCCGGCTTCAATGCCGTATCTTCGATATTGATCTCATACCCCGCGCTCTCGTAGCTCAGTATGTACTGCCACAGTGCCAGACAAGCCTTCAGGTCGACATTCTTCGTAATGGCATTTGTCCTCATGATAGGAGGTCTTACGTAATTGTTGCCCAGAGTCTGGCACAGCTCGGATCCCTTGTATCCTTCGATCATCTTCTTGAGCTTCTCAACGCGCTGCCATATCGTATAGCCCTGATCATTGGTTGCTTCAAGGCTCTTCTTCGTGTCGATCGACATCCTCAGTGACAAGGTATTGCCTGAACCGTCGTCGATATCGGTGTCAAAATCCATCGAGAAGACTTCCTCGTCATTTGCAACCTGTGACAGCTTGTCGTAACGGGATATTATGAACCCGTACAGACGGTCGATCAGCGTGTTGACGAACTTGTTCTCATATGTCTCCAGGCTCTCCTCCTTGTGAACATTGAGAACCTTGGAAGGCGTTACCGTACCCTTCTTCTTATCGTAACTCTGGATGAGGTCGGTATGCTGGGCCAGGTGCTTGACTGACTCGACCGTTATCTTGCGCGACAGGGCGATCGGAACGATCTCTTCTATATCGACGATGGTCCTGCTCGGATTCCTTACGATATTGTCGACGTGAATTATGGCGTTCTCTATCGCTTCTACCCAGGAGACGTCGATGACCTTCTCCATGAGCTTCCTGTTGATCGAGATATTGCCCTTGGAACTGCCGACAAGACGATCCATGACATCGAAGAGATCGTTCTCTCCCAGGATGTCCATTGAATCTTTGAATCCGCTATACCACTTGTCGTAGTTCTCGTTCAAAACAATGACCCTCTACAGCAAGACGAACAGATCAGAAGAGCTTCTGCAGTCTCTCCAGATATGCGATGGATTCGTTCATCTTGCCCCTTCCGAAAGATTTATTCAAATAGTTGCAAAGCTCCTTCAGCTCATCCCTGAGCATTGCAAGGTTCAGGGATTCGAACTTCCTGAAGATCTTCGTCGCAAGGACATAGTCGATACCGTCGAGTTCCTCACCGCCGCAGGCAACATATACAGGTACGAACAAGCCCATCTGCTTAATGATACGGTTACCGAACGCGATACGGAGCTTCTCGATTACCCACAAGTCAAGCTGGTGTATCCTCTTGAGGTTCTCCTGCGATATCGGATACTTCTCATATGCCTCATTGAAGAGGTCATTAAGATGCGAGAAAGATATACATATAGGCGGCGTATCCGGCGCCTCGAAAGCAACGCCCTTGGAATCAAGGTTGATCGGCTGTGCACGGTCGTAAACCTTATCAGAGATGGCATATGTGGAATCGTCGTTATTAGCCGTTCCCACATACCAGATATTCTGCGGTATCTTGAGCTTGCCTCTGACAAGCTTCTCAGGGTCAGTGCTCCATACGCTCGGCACGAGATCGAGCTGCCACTCATCAGCATTCGGCATCTCTAGGATAGACAGCATCTCAGCGAAATAATACTCTATACGCGCGATATTCATCTCATCGAGGAGGATGAGGTTGATATCATCATTATAGCCGGATGCATATATTCTCTTGAGAACCTCAGTCTCATTGAAGTTCTTCGTAAACTCATTGAAGTAACCGAAGAGCTCGGTCCTGTCTCGCCAAGACGGCTGTACCGAAGCGATCGTCGCGTCAATATTCAGGAACTTACCGAATGAGTAAGGCAGTGACGTCTTACCTGTACCGGAGATACCCTGAAGGATAATGAGCTTTGTGGAAGCCATGCCGGCGACGAACAGTCTTACGATCTTAGGTTCATAATACAGATGCATCTTCGAGCAGGCGAAGTTCCTGAACCTGTCGCAGAACTGAACGAGATCCACCTCGTTATCGTACTCAGGCGGCGTGTAATTCTTGTAGAAATTATCAACTTCAAAGAGCTTGCTGAATCTGTGCTCCGTGGTAACAAAGACGCCGTCTTCTGCAGGAGCCTGTCCCTCTCCGCCTTCACCCGTACCGGCTGCACCTCCTGCATAGGAGAATCCTTCTCCGCCGGAGAAGCTGCCTGCCGTATTGAAAGGAAGACCGATCTGAGCGACCTTCATCGCCATAATCTCGTCTTTCTCCTTCGCCATCTTCATAACGCGCTGCTGAAGCACGGATATCTCTTCAAGAAGGTCCTCATTGCTGACGATGGAATGCCTGAACCTTATATATTTCCTTACAGCAAGGATTATCAGGAAAATGATCAGCACATAGATAGCTGCCACCACGAGAATGGCAAGCACTGCGAGCACCCATCCGATCGCTCCGAATTCAGATGAATACTGCTTGAAGAGCTCGGCATAGTTTGCAAAATTGAAGATCTGAACAAACCCCTTGCCGATGCCCCCAAAGATCATTCCGAACCCTTTGAGCATCTCAGATATAAATGCAAAGAACCAACTTAAAAATGCACCCATAACTCTCGTCCTTTATGTGTTGTCACCGTCTCCGCCGTCAACCTTCTCAGCTGCTTCCTTCTCAGCCTTCTCTTTTGCAAGATATTCCTCGATTGCCTTCTTCTTGATAGCTTCCTCATCCTCTTCACTGATCTTCGGCTTCTTGGCCTCGATAAGCACAACGATGAACTTATACAACTCGAACAGGAAGAATATAGCCATAGGTATTACAATGCAGATGAAGAATCCGGTCTTGGATCTCAGGAAGCTCAGAACATTGCCGAAGCCTGCAAGCTTTGTTCCTGTCCACTTACCGATGATGTCAGATGCTGAGACCTTAGATTCATCATTTACGGGGTTATTATCACCTCGTGTAATAAAAGATCTTGTTTTACTTGCTTCATTTATCTCCACGATTCTGTGAGTATTCTTGATTCTGATATTATCAACAATTGCATAGAAAGTAATAACATCATCCTTCTTCAAATCAAACAGATCAACCTGCTTAACAAATATCAGATCACCCTTCTTGAATGTAGGGCTCATTGAATCTGACTCAACAGACATGGGCATAATACCAAACAGATTGGGGACACCGTTATTGCGTTCTGAAGTAAACACGAGTATCGTGATCAGCAACGCGAAGATTAGAATGATCCACGCTAGAACATTGACAATTGTACCTAAAACTTTCTTCATAAAGATTCCCCTTCTTGCATTATGTTGTTTCTACGATCCGGAAGTCCATTCCGAATTTGATCTTCCCACCTATTATTGCATCTACGCAGTCAGGATCATTACCTTCAAGCCAGATGACAACAGTATATTTGTCTTTTGCTTTTGGTGCAAATCCCTCTACGGTCTCCTTAAGAACAGTGGCGCCGGATAAGAATTCCTTGTCACAGTCGCTCTCCATTCCTGCACCATTGGATTTTGTCTTACCGTAGACAGTCTTCTCACCATTACAAAAAACAGCTACTCTGATTGCTTCATCAACGCCGTTGGAGACATTCTCAACGTACAATTCTTTCTCATATGACAGAGTGTCCTGGCCGGCATTGATCAGATAGAATGTATAAGCAATATAATTGGCACCGTTGTGGGAGCCGTTGATCATGTCAATATTATCAGGAAGATCCTTACCGCTGATATTAGTCATGTCGTATGCCATATCGGCATTAAGCAGGGATATCGTGTGATCAAAGTCAGGAGTCTCGGACAATGACAAACTCTGGTTGACCATATCGTATTTGCTGACACGGACGGTGAATCCGCCGAATTTGTCATAGAAATATGAGATAGCATAAGCTATGGCGATAACGGCAACAAGGATAATAACGAGCAACGACAATATCCTGGTCACGAATACATACTTCTTGACCTCTGTCGCCGTTCTCCGGAGTCCTGCGACATCCTTTGCCTTGTTGTTCTTATCCTTAGCCAATTACAATACGCTCCTCATCTTAATATAATATCACTAATTTCTCTTTCTTACATATCTCTCTAAAGTATACTTGCCTGCAAGGTTGCCTGCCACATATCTGCAGTCCGCTTCAAAAAGAGCCTCCGCCTGGTTAGCTGTCGATATTCCGTCAGCAATCGGATCTGCCCCGAGGCCGCCGACAAATTCAACAATGGAATGAACGGCAGCATTTGATCTCTCGTTCTTACCTATATACATTGTCACTTCCTGACTGAGCATTACATAGTCAACCGGATATTCGGACAGCTTCATCAGAGGTGAATTGCTTCCGCCAAAACCAGTAAGCAGGAAATGGAATCCTCTGTTACGCAGATTCTCAATCACCCTGGCGTGTTTGACAGAACCTTCCGTCAACAGCTTCAACGGCAACTCAAAACAGATCCTGTTGGGATCGGTATCGTTGTCTTCAACGTAGTTAAGCATTCTCTGCTCTGCGCCACGCTCAAGAAGATATGCCGGTGGCATATATACTGATACCCATTTATAAAAGAAATCCCTCTCCTTAAACTTCTTCTCCGCTTCAAGTGCCTGCCTTAATTCAAGTTCAAAGAGAGACAAACACTGATTGGACAACTCGGCAACGTCTCTGAAGTTCTCCGGCATCAGTATCCCGAGACCCGGAGTATTAAGCCTTGTCTTGGACTGGAAGAAAGCAAGGCTGCCCGTCTCGATCTCCCTGATGCTGCGGAAGAACATCTCAACGGCACGATTACCGCCGACATCTGTCTGCGGCTGATCGATCAGCTCCTGCTGCTCTAATTCATTGTCCAAAAAATCTTCAGCCAAAATCAAATACTCCAAAATATGATATTTAGTTAGGTAAAAAAATTATATAATATTTTTCTTTAAGTAACAACACGGCTCAAAATGGCACAAAATCCTTTATTTACGGGCATCTGCGCATATGTAAGCATCAAGTTGTTTACAAAGTGTAAACACAATTTATCGTTTGTTTAAAAACATTTCGAGGGTGAAATGAAATTATGAACAAAATGTAAATACAATCGTAACCTTTTGACACAATCTCGATTATCTGTTATTTTATATGCATACAGAAGTATCCCTTCTTGCAAAGCCCACTGTCGATCAAGGGATAATCAGTTGACAGTAAATAATATGAAAAGGAGATTAAGGTTATGAAAACAACAAAATTTTCAATGAAGAAGAAAGTCCTGGCTTCTTCCTCAATGCTCGTTGTTTCCGCTATGATGCTCTCCACAGCAACATATGCATGGTTCACAATGAACAAGGAAGTATCAGTAACCGGAATGCAACTTAAGGCACATTCAGAAGAAGGTTTGCTCATCAACGAAGTTGCTTCAGCTTCCACAGGAACTTGGGAAGAAGTTGCTCTTGCCGGACAGAGTAGTGCTATTTCACTTAGACCGGCATCAACAAAAGATCTTGCGAATTGGTGGCATGCGAACTCTAAGAAGTCAAGTAATGAAGCTGGTGCAAATGCAAATGGTGAAATCGACACTAACTTAACAGTAGCAGTTGCTAACGGATACTATAAGGATATCAGTATTGCTAATTCAGAGGGTCAGGATCCTACTTTGTTAACCGATGTAACTGCTGCTGTAACAGATGCAAATGCTGAGAGAACCGTCTATTACGATGATGCGACATTTGGAGACGCAGAAACAGCAGGCACACTTCAAGATGGCGAGGGTTATTATATCAACTACAAATATTACCTCAAGTCATCTGGTAATGATGATTTGACTGTAAGCACGAACAACCTCCTCGTTAATGTTACAGCATCATTAATTGATACTACTGCAACAGCACAGAATCTTGACAGTTCACTTCGTGTTGGCGTTAAGATTGACAATCAGTTTAAGGTTTTTGCTCCTGTTGCCAATTTCGATCCACTTTACTATGTAACCAACAATGCGGCTGGTAGTGCGTATACAACGATGACAAGTAGTGGTGCCAATCAGAATGTATTTGCAGGAAATACAGATGTAGCATTTAATACTTCTGCAGCGATTGTAATCCCTAAGGTAACCGGAGATGATACAAATCATGAAGGTAAACTTGTTGACGTTTATGTTTGGTTCGAGGGCGAGGACAGCCACTGCAAATCTGACAACCTTCTTGCAACACTCAACGGATATAATATCGATATCAAGTTTATCGACAACGATATTTGATTATGGTAGTTAGATTCTAGTTTCAGCCGTAACTTAACAACTACGATCCCCCTCCCTGCGGAGGGGGATTTCTTATGTCAATAGACCATATGGATCTTCACTCACAACCTCCTCTCACCTGCTCTTATGAATACCGGTTCTCAGGTTATAGAACCCTAATGCACCCGAACGTCCTTAAGTTGCGAGTAACGCCGCCTGTCATCCCTTTCGGTAGGTCATGTGTAGTGATCAGCATATCGCATAAACCTAAGGAGTTCCCGCCTTTACAACTACTGTTCTGATCTGGCCTCTCTTGTCTGAGACTGTTACGGATAAAACACACTGAATGGTCTGAACATCCTTGAATTCTATGAGAAACCGTCAATTGGCTCCCGCGGCATATGAGAACAAAGGATCTAAACAGACCATCCCACAGTTTCCCTGATGAACCGGTATACCATCATATCCCGTAACCGGCCATGAAGATATCGTGTGGTTAACATACACTAAAAAGAGGTGCCCCGCTTGTTCACGGGACACCTTTTTAACGTCTCCAATAATTACTTTATCTTCTGACCGTTGGGATTCGTGCATTTGCCGTTACTGTCAAAGTAATATCTGTAACCATTCTCATCAAGAGAACGGTTTGAATACATTATGCAGGAGTATTTATCGAAATAATACCACTTGCCGCTTATCTTCTTCCAACCTGTAACTGCTATACCGCTTGATTTGAAATACCGCCAGGTTCCCGGGCCGGAATAGCTCGATGTGAAAGAGTATGCGGAATAATTCCTGTCTGTCGCATCATCATACTGATACAGACTTCCTCTTTTGTGATTGAACCATCCGCCTGTGTACATCTTGCCGCTGTTGTCAAACAAATAGGTGTCACCATGATATTTGAGCAGGTGATTGTACATAAGGATCGTTGAAGGTCCGTATTTGGAAGCATTATTGCAGAAGTAATACCACTTCTTGCTGATCTTGCGCCAGCCCTTCTCCACCACTGCAGCACCGGAACTTGTGAGGTAAGTCCAGCCGTAGCCTGTCTCCACCCACTTGCTCGACATCATCTTGCCGTTCTTGGCGAAATAATAGAAGTTGCCGTTGTCGTTCACAACACCCGGTTCATACCCGGTATCTGAACGGTCACGGACCATGAGTCCGTCTGACTTGTTGAAATAATACCAGACACCGCCGATCTTCTTCCAGCCTGTCGCATACGTAGTCGATGTTATGTAGTACCTGTACTCATAACAGCCGTCCCAGCACTTGCCTTCCTTATGCCAGCCGGGCTTTATCGCCGCGAAAGCCTGGAACGGAATAATGCTGACCAGCATCAGCATCGTCAGAATAACAGCAGCCGTCTTACGTAATGAATTTGCCATAACCCCACCTCCGGAATATCATTCACAAATTATTATATCAAACAGGATAGTGTTCAAAAAGGAAGAATAACATCTCAAAAACAGATCGAATATTCAGTGACAGCATTACAATTGATGCTATGACAGAAGTTGTCCACCAAAAATACTTAGCCCTTAGTAATATCTCAAGTTTTAGAATCAGGTTAACTATCAATACAACAAATGCCCAGCCAAAATATAATGAATATAATACAAGCCCGTTCTCTGAAGTTCCCCATCCCACAACAGCCAAAACGAAGAACGAGAACAAGACCCAAATAAAAGCTACCTGTGCCAGCTTATCTTTACGGTTTAGTATAAACCCCAGAATAGCGAAGAATATAATAGCAATTCCGACATAACTGATCCGGGTTACTGGTTCCATTTGCCAGGACCATACATTATTTCTCTCCTCCCCCATACTTCCCGGAGCAACAAAGCAGGAACTGACAAAATTAATGTACTGCAGCAATCTGTCTGAAAAACTAAGGGAAGTCCCCGTATACACTGTTAAGCCCATAATATTATTGTCCATTAGGAGCAATATGTTCAATCTTCCGAGAGCTATTAACAAAACAAAAAAATCAACAGCGCTCATGATCATTTTTGATATCCATTTTTTGACAGATGTTGCATTAACAGTAGCAACCAAAGGGAAAAGAATACCGCTTGTAAGAAGCGTTCCGGCAGCCGCCAGAACAGAGAAATCTGCTCCATCTTTTTCTTTGCAATACAAGCATATCGTTAATGCCAGCCAGAAATAAGCTAAAATGTATTGTTCGATCATAATGGAAAAGAGAAGATATGTATACATAGAACATGTAAGGATCATAAAGCATACTCTTTGCTGAGCACTAAATTTGAGTTGCGCTGCGATCATAATGTTGGCAACAAGCAGGATCATAATACAGATACAATCAATGATCAAAGCTGATGGTATGATTGGGATGATCTGGCTGATTATATAAGCAATCCCCATAAAAGGTATAGAAAACACTCCTGACAGTGGCTGCCTTATATCACTGTTCATCGAATCTATCAGATTAAATGAATATCTGTTGACAAGAATCGGTGAATCGCTTGTATATATAATGTCAAAACCCACGTTTTGATCATAAAATGCCGTACTGTTACAATAAGCATACGCTGCGTATACAGCAGTTACACCAAACAGGAACAAATAAAAAAACATCTCTTTGCGCGATATGCGGGAATCAATAAAAACAATGCGCAGTAAATGCATCAATTCATTCCAGAAAAACAAATTTAAAGCATATACAGCAGGTACAGACAGCACGCTTAATGATACACGCAAAACTGGATCAACTCCCCACAGAAACGGGTAATGCATGAGAATCAAACAAGTGCTTATGCAAATGCAGACAGAATTGATCAACGAGAACAATTCAACAGCCCTTCTGTATTTATAAGGAGCACGAACAATGTCATATACAGGAACGCACGCTATCACGATGAATATAACAGAAGCCGCAATAACAGAGTAATAGTAAAATATATCAGAACCGGCGTTAAGCAACAAAAAACACATTGCTGACAGTGCAAAGAACCATTGTCTTTTTAAATTGTCTCCAAAGTCAGATGATCCGGACCGCCTTATTTCACTAATGAAATAACTAAACACACTGCAGTCATTCCTCCGCCAACAACGAATCCACAAATATCTTTGGATCAAAATCGACAAGATCCTCTATTCCCTCACCGAGACCCGCAAGCACCACCGGAACCTTGCAGATGTATGCCACGGCAACGATAACTCCGCCCTTGGCACTGCCGTCGAGCTTTGTTACGCCGAGATAATCAAGATCGACGACCTCAGAGAAGCTCTGAGCCTGCAGAACGCCGTTCTGGCCTGTTGTCGCATCGATGATGAGCATTGACTTAACGACGCTGTCAGGTGCTTCACGTCCGATGATACGCTTGATCTTGGCTAGCTCGTCCATCAGGTTCTTCTTGTTGTGAAGTCTTCCTGCCGTATCGACTATCAGTATGTCGGCCTTTCGCGCGATCGCAGCATGAACCGAATCATAAACGACAGCAGCAGGATCGGAGCCGTCAGCGCCCTGAGAGATGACTGTTGTGCCGGTCCTCTCGCCCCATACCTTGATCTGCTCGACTGCAGCAGCTCTGAAAGTATCGGCGGCGGCAATAATGACCCGCTTGCCCTCAGCCTTATATCTTGCAGCGAGCTTGCCGGCCGTAGTAGTCTTGCCCGTACCGTTGACACCTACAAGGAGCAGGATGTTGAGCTTGCCCGGGACGAGCTCGTATGTGCTCTTGTCGCCGAGTATCTCCTCCATGCGCGTCCTTACCGAACCGAGAACGGCTTCCTTGCTGTTGTCACCCGTTCTCTTGATATCTTCCTTGACACGGTCGATGATGTCCATGCTCGCCTGCACGCCGCAGTCAGCGCGGACCATCAGTTCCTCCAGTTCATCCAGCTGATCCTCGTCGAAATGTCCGGTCATAGCGGCGATCTTCGTAAATCCGCCGCCGAAGAACTTCCTCGTCTTGTCAAGACCCCTCTTAAATGCATCAAATAAACCCATAGATCCCCCTTAACTAAGTCTCATAGACAATATCTTGGATATACCGCGCTCAGCCATAGTGACGCCGTACATGCGGTCACAAGCCTCCATTGTACCCTTTCGATGGGTTACGAGAATGAACTGCGACTTGACGCAGTACCTTCTGACGAAGTCCGTGAACCTGGTGACGTTGACATCATCAAGAGCCGCCTCGACCTCATCGAGGATTACGAACGGCGACGGCTTGAGCTCCAATATGGCGAACAGAAGCGCGATCGCGGTAAGACACCTCTCGCCGCCTGACAGGAGCGTCAGGCTCTGCAGCTTCTTGCCCGGCGGCTGCGCCTTGATCTCGATGTTACAGTTGAGAACATCCTCCGAATCGAGAACGATCTCCGCCGTTCCGCCTCCGAACAAGTCAAAGAACACGCGTTTGAAGTTGTTATTGATTATCTCGAACTGCGCGATAAACTGCTGCTGCATCTCATTAACAAGATCGGAAATGACCTTCTCAAGATTCGTCTTGGCCTCGAATATGTCGTTGCGCTGATTCGTCATGAATTCCAGCCTCTCGGACAATTCGCGGTACTCATCGACCGAATCGAGGTTCACAGGACCGATATTTTTGATCTCATTCTTATGCTTTGCAATCTCCTTGGCAAGAGCAGACGCATCCTCAACCGGCATGCATGAATCCTTCACATTATCGTATGTGACCTCGTAATCCTCCCACAGGCGGTTCTTGGAGAAGTCGATCTCATTGATATACTTCTCGTACTTGGCCACGTGATTATTGAGCTTGTTGCGCAGGTTATTGATGGAATCGCTGATCGATGTCAGCTTATTGACGAACCCGGACATGCCTGCGTCGATATCGGCCTTCTGCTTCATCAGTTCATCAACGACCTTCTGGAGCTCTTCGGCCTTGCCGGCAAGTTCCTTGATATCCTTCTCGGCTTCTGCGATCTCCTTATCGATCTCCTTAAGAGATGCCTCGTCCTCCTCGATAGCCTTGTTGCGCTCCTCGACCTCGGCGTTGACTGCATTGATCTGTATCTTGATGTGATCAGCAAGGTTTATAACGCCGTTGCGCTCGGCCAGCAGCCTCTCTGAATTTGAAGTCAGCTCTGCGATCTTATCCCTGATCTCGTCAAGCCTGGCAGTAAACCCGGCCGCCTTGATGTCGCCCGATTTGCTGTCCTCTTTGAAGTCAGACAGTTCGTTGCTAAGTTCCTGTTCGATCCTCTTGAGTTCCTCGAGGTCATCCTCCAGCCTGAGCTTGTCTGTCGATATCTTCTTGAGAAGTGCCTCCGTCTCCTGACGCTGCGTATCACTCTCGTTTATCTTGCTCTCGATATTGCGGTAATCGGTCTCCGCCTTTACACGCTCCATCGCGAAATACTTCAGCTGCTCACCCAGCAGCATGACCTCCCTGTTCAGGGCGCCGATCTTATCATCGACCTCCTGACGGTTCTCCTCATTATCAGACAGCTTGGCCTCAAGCTCATCCGTCTGCTTTGTCAGGTCTTCGATCTCTCTGGCTCTGCCTAGTATACCCACACCCGACTTACGGACGCTGCCGCCGGTAAGCGAGCCGCCCGGATTGATAGAATCACCCTCGAGCGTTATTACCTTCACCTGGTGATCCGTCTTGCCCGCTATTATCCTGGCATTATCAAGATCATCGGCAATGATTATCCTGCCGAGAAGATTGGACACGATATCCCTGAGCTGCTTATCGCACTCAACAAGTTCGTCAGCCGTATTGATATATCCCCTCTGGATCGATGCCTTGGCATCTATGTCAGCAGGTATCGGCCTTGCCTTGATGTTCTCTATCGGCAGGAACGTAACCCTTCCGAGTCTCTTCGTCTTGAGCACGCCGATCAGGTCAGCAGCATCCTTCTCCTTCTTCGTTACAAGATTATGAATAGCGTTGCCGAGCGCGATCTCAATTGCAGTCTCATACTTCTTATCTACCGAAATAAGGTCTCCCAGCACACCAACAACCTTGCTCTTGAGGGATGTGTCACCATCGATCTCATCAAGCAGCCGCCTTACCGATTCCTGATAGCCTTCCTTGCGCTTCTCAAGATCCTTGAGGGTACGCAGGCGCGCACACTTGGAGAGAAATTCGCTGTTGTGCTTCTCAAAGAACTTATTAAGCTCCACCTGCTTCTCATTAAGCACAGCCAGCTTGTCATTGCGAACCTTGATATCGTCCTGAACTTCGCCTTCAGACTTGGTCATCTCTTTCCAGCGCTTATCAGCCTCGTCAAGTGATCCCTGAAGTTCTTTAACGCCCTCGTTGAACGTCCCGAGCTGTTCCGAGATCCTTGTTATCTGCTCCTTGAGGGATTCTATCTTCGCTGCCGTCAGATTAATATTCTCACGGCTCGAATAAAGCTCATCTGTCTTCTTGTCGATCCTCGTCCTGATGGCGCTTCTGCTCTTCTCTTCCTGCTCGTATTCGGCAAGCAGAGCATCCCTCTGCTTAGCCAGCTCAGCTGTCTGAGTCTTGATGTCATTACAATCGGACAGGATCTTCTCCGCCTTATCAAGATGGCCCTTGCGTTCTGCTTCCAGCGTCTTGATGCGTACTGCCGCCGAATCGTTATCGAACTTGTTGTCGTTGATATCCTTCTCGGTCTGGCTCCTTCTCTCGGTAAGCACCTTACGGTCGGAATTCTTCTCGTACTGGACTTCAGTGACGTCAGATAATTCCTGTCTCTTATTCTCTATCTCTTCCTCAAGCTGCTCACTCTTGTTGGTAAGTTCCAGATTCTCTTCCCTCAAAGCGATAAAACGGTCTTCCTGTTCCTTGATCTCTGTCTCGAGCTGCTCCTTAATGCTGGCGGAATCCCCCATTGCCTCATTGGCTTCAGTTATTTTATGGACAAGCAAAGATATATCTTTTGTCTTTAATTCCTCATATATCTTGTGATAGCGGACAGCCTTCTTGCTCTGCTCTTCGAGGGGTCCCTTGCGTTCATTAAGTTCAGCAAGAACATCGTCGATCCTCAAAAGGTTTTGCTCCGTTGAAGCAAGCTTCCTCTCGGACTCCTCCTTGCGGACTTTATACTTAACAATACCGGCAGCTTCTTCAATAACATAACGCCTGTCCTCAGACTTGGTCGACAGGATCTCGTCAACTCTACCCTGCCCGACTATGGAATAACCGTCCTTACCGATACCCGTATCCAAAAACAGGCCGACAATATCCTTAAGCCTGCAATTGACCTTATTGATCTGGTATTCACTCTCGCCCGACCTGTAAAGCCTTCTTGTTACCTGAATCTCCGGGAAATCATAATCTATATACTTATCTCCGTTATCGAGAGTCAGAGTAACCTCTGCATAGTTCATCGCCTTCCTGGTGGCAGTACCGTTGAAGATGACATCTTCCATCTTGCCGCCTCTGAGGGACTTCGCGCTCTGCTCGCCCAGAACCCAGCGGACAGCATCGGTAACATTGGATTTACCGCTTCCGTTAGGCCCTACTATAGCCGTCATGCCCGTGTCGAACTCGATTAGAGTGCTCTCGGGAAATGATTTAAAACCTTGAATTTCGATTCTCTTGAGATACATCGCCCAATTATACCACAAAAGCGGTTTACATATTCACAAAAGTGGAATTATAAACAGCTATCGCTTCCTTGGCACACTTCTGCTCCGCGTCCTTTTTGCTGTGACCCGTGGCTTTTGCCAGGAAAACGTCATCGGCATAGACCTCGCAGTCAAATTCTTTGCAGTGTGCAGGACCCCGCTCATCCACGATCACAAACGATATCATGTGCCTGTGCCCCTTGTTCTGAGATATCTCCAGTAGCTTGCTTTTGTAGTCCATAAAGATCTCACCGTTAACAGCTTTGTTCACCGTATCAGAAAGATTTTTATAAATTACATCTCTTGCCGCATCGAACCCGCCGTCGAAGTACACCGCCGCGATCACCGACTCAAAGCAGTCCGCCAGATTGGAGTCCTTATCCGCCCCGCCGCTCTGCGCCTCGCCCTTGCCGAGAAGGAGATATGAACCCATATCAAGCTCTCTTGCAATCTCGGCGAAAGACCGCTCGCACACCGCAGCACTCCTCGTCTTCGACAGGAATCCTTCATCGCACTTGGGCTTTTGGTCGTAGATCATCTCGCCCACGACCACATCCAGCACAGCATCACCGATGAACTCCAGCCGCTGATTGGATTGCCAATGCTCCCCGCCCTTCTCAAAAACATACGTCGTGTGGGTGAATGCAGTCTTCAGGAGTCCCTTCTCCTTAAAAACATAACCCAGCTTCTGTTCAAATCCGGAATAATCAATATCGACCATAGTATTCCTCTTAAAAAAATAGCTGAATGCATAAGCATCCAGCTATAGCGTTATAATTAGAAATTATTACTGCTCTTCCAGACCCTTGATGTAATCAATTGCATCTCTTACTGTAGTTACCTTCTCAGCTACGTCATCGGGAATCTCGATGTCAAATTCCTGCTCCATAGCCATAACGAGTTCTACCATATCGAGTGAATCAGCATTGAGATCATCAATAAAGGAGGAATCCTCTGTGATTGTTGATTCATCAACGCCGAGCTGATCTACGATCATTGTCTTAATGCTGTCGAATAATTCTTCTCTTGTCATATTTTGTTTACCTCCAAATATGATTGCTTATACAATCTACAATACTTTTAATGTAACAGACTAAAATTGTCAATAGTTATTTTGAAAATCTACAGACTATTACTTGGATTCTTTGAAAAGGTCAAGATTCTTGAACAGATAATCAAGACCGGAGATGATCGTAAGAAGCACGCACAGATCGAACAACACATCACCGATGACAGAGATCGTACATACAGGCAAAGGATACTGCATATCACCGCCTGTCGACCTGTAGAGCAAGGGCTCAAACAACAGGTATACGATTGCGATCATCTGTACTGCCGTCTTGACCTTACCGATCATTTTGGCAGCCATCACTTCACCCTTGGAAGCAGCAACAAGTCTTATGCCCGACATCATAAAATCCCTGAATACAATGATCATTACACACCATGCATTAACTCTTCCAAGTTGCAGAAGTCCAAGGAGCACACTGATAACGAGCACCTTATCCGCAAGAGGATCGAGGAACTTACCGAGATTGGTAACCAGCTCTCTCCTTCTGGCGATCTGGCCGTCAAAGAAATCAGTCAGGGATGCAACGATAAAGATTGCTGCTGCAACGGTCATACCATGATTAACAACAAAATTATTCCACCCCTGCGGTTCGAAGCCGTATATCTTTATCGGCAACATAAACAAAAGTGTAAACGGGATCAGGAAGATCCTCAATAGCGATAGTTTGTTAGGTAAGTTCATATAATAACTCCTGTCATATCGTAATCAGAGCAATCGACTATTCTGACAGGGTATCTGCCTCCTATTCTAAGCTCACGGTTCTCATCTTCAGGAACAAGCACATACACGACCGGATCGTCCTCCGGCGCCTCTCCGTAACTTCTTCCCTTGTAAAATATACCATCTTCCGCGATAGAATCAATAGTTACCACCGTTTCCGTGGATATTCTTTCCTTCGTTAATTCTGCAGATATCTGTCTCTGCAGCTCATATATGCCATCATATCGCTCCTTTTTGACGTTATCGGGAATCTGATCAGGCATATCATAAGCCTTTGTCCCCTCCTCCGGCGAGAAAATAAAGCATCCGAGCCTGTCAAACCTCCATCTTCTGAGGTTATCTTTAAGCCTCTCATAGTCTTCTTCGGTCTCCCCCGGGAACCCGACCATAACAGTTGTCCTGATTATCGCATCCGGTATCTTTGACCTGATCAGCTCCAGCTTCTTTGTGATCAGCTCCTCTGTATCGAACCTGTTCATCGCCTTGAGGATTCTGTTGCTTCCGTGCTGTATCGGAATATCGAAATAATGTGCCGCCTTCGGATTAGTCCTCACTTCCTCGATCAGTTCATCGGTTATCCCGTCCATATAGCCGTACATAACCCTTATGAGCTCTATCCCATCGATCTCAGACAATTTATGTATCAGTTCAGCGGTAGAACGCTTCTTATACAGATCAACCCCGTAATTCGTAGTATCCTGAGCCGCCAGAACAAGTTCCTTATACCCCTTGGAAGCAAGGATCTCCGCCTCCTTGATGATATCCTCCATCGGTCTGGAGATAAAGTTGCCCCGTATCAGAGGTATCGCACAGAAAGCACAGCGGTGAAGGCATCCCTCGCCGATCTTAACCCAGGCATAACTGCCGGTCGAGACATCCTTATCAGTGATAAGGTGATCAAGACTTCCCGCTTCAGATACATTGCATATCTTATCCTCAGCCTTGTGTTCCGCTGACATCAGCTCGCTTACCGTCTTACAGATATCGCCATAATGAGATGTGCCGAGAACGGCATCGACCTCCGGAAGATCCTTGAGAATGTCCCCTGGATAACGCTGTGACAGACAGCCGGTAACTATAATATACTTGAGCCTGCCGTCACCTTCCTTATAATCCGCACAATCCAGAATAGTATCGATCGCCTCGGTCTTCGCCGATTCGATAAAACCGCACGTATTGATTATAACGACATCAGAATCATTGATGTCATTTATTACCGAATACCCCTCATCCTTAAGGAGTTTACTCATGCATTCTGCATCGACGAGGTTCTTTGAACAGCCGAGCGCTATGATCGTTATGTTGATATTACTGTTATTCATACCAACCGAATATACACAAAAATCAGAGAGAACGCAAATATTTCTTGTGTTCGTCAGGTATGCGGAAGCTGTCGCAGCACTTCCTCACCGTCATTTTGTGTATTGTCGGAGACAGTCTCCTCGCCTCCATATAGACAAGAACATTATCATATTGCTTGGTCAGGGCCGTAGCAAAGTACCAAGCGATCATCATCTGAAGATAGTATTCATTGGTCTTGATCCGGGCGACCATCTCAGGATACCTGTCATCGTAGTCCTCATCAAGGAAATGATCCATCAGGACCTTAACAGCAAACCTTACAGTATATATATCCCTGCTCTTGATCCAGATCTTAACATACTTCAGAAGCTTATCGTGATTCTTCTTGAACACCTTGGGAATCATCTGGTCACAGGTTGCCCAGTTATCAACATACGGGAGGAATGATCGGATCCTGCCGATGCAACTGTTGAAGTCCTTATCAAGTGATATAAGGAAAGCATGCAACTGATCCTCTTCAAAGTACTGATGGGAAGGATTACTCAGGAATTCTTCAGCAAATTCAGTACCGTAAAGCTCTTTGGCTAATGATCTTAATTCAGGCGTTCTGACACCTATTATGGAATCAGGTTCAACGGATGGAACTGTCTTGACCTGCATCTGCCGGTATCCTTCGTCCTGAAGTTCAAATAACCTCTTAATCAGCTGTGAATGATCCATATATCCCCCTTGCTAATTCCCGGAAGTGTCGGCTCCGAGATTATCGATCCAGAGATTATAGACGGCAGAAGCCAGCTCATATGTGTATCCGCGTCTTAATGCAGTATCTATCATCTCTGACCTTATCTCATCACTGTCCTCTTCGAATCCCAATGATACGTATAGACTGTAGCATGTCTTACTGTCCGACTCAAGCTCCGATACAACATTCTCAGCTACATCAGAGGCGATGCCGGCAGCCAGCAGACGCTTAAGGATATAGTCTCTGCTCTCCTGCTTCTTGCCTGTTCTGGATATAATGACCTTCCTCGACGCCTTCCTGTCATTGATATATTCGCGTTCTATAAGCTCACTGACTACAGCTGACGCAATATCCTCAGGGAAGCCCTTGCCCGTAAGATAGACAAAGATCTTCCCTGAAGAATATGTTGCTATACCAATGTGCTTGATCGCAGCTGACAGAGCATCACGATATGCACTATTGTCCGTCATCAGTCTACATCAATGCCGAGGATATCGTCGTCCGCATCCTCATCGAACTCTTCGTCGCCGTCTGCGTCATCCGGGATAACTTCATCAGAAGGCTTATAAGAATCTCTTATAAGTTCTTCAATCTCCTTGCAGATATCAGGGTTCTTCTCGAGGTAGATCCTTGTATTATCCTTACCTTGAGCGATCTTCTCACCCTTATAAGAGAACCAGGAACCGCTCTTCTCGATGATGTTGTTCTCAACAGCAAGATCGATTACACAGCTCTCGGAAGAAATTCCCTTGCCGTAGAATATATCAAACTCAGCCTCCTTAAACGGAGGAGCCACCTTGTTCTTAACTACCTTAACACGGGTATGGTTACCGATAACCTCGGTACCATTCCTCAAAGACTCGACTCTTCTGACATCCAGTCTTACTGATGCGTAGAACTTCAGCGCACGTCCGCCGGGAGTTGTCTCGGGGTTGCCGAACATTACACCGACCTTCTCACGGAGCTGGTTGATGAAGATGCAGATCGTTCCTGACTTGGATACGATACCTGCCAGCTTCCTCAAAGCCTGGCTCATGAGTCTTGCCTGAAGACCTACGTGAGAATCACCCATATCACCCTCGATCTCAGCCTTAGGTACAAGTGCAGCAACAGAATCTATTACAATAACATCTATACAACCGGACCTTACAAGTGTCTCACAAATATCAAGTCCCTGCTCACCTGTATCAGGCTGTGACAGGATGAGATTATCCACATCGACTCCGATAGCAGCTGCATATACCGGATCTAACGCATGCTCAGCGTCTATATAAGCACATGATCCTCCCTGCTTCTGTGCCTCTGCTACACAGTGAAGCGCAACTGTGGTCTTACCTGAAGATTCAGGTCCGTAGATCTCGATTATCCTTCCTCTGGGAAGTCCGCCGATACCGAGTGCCATATCGAGTGACAGCGCGCCTGTGGATATTGAATCTATCTGAACGTTGCTCTTATCTCCGAGTCTCATAACAGCACCCTGTCCGAATTGCTTCTCAATCTGAGCGAGCGCCGCATCCAGTGCCTTCTTCCTCTCTGACTGATCTGTGACGGGAGATACAGAATTCTTGCCTGCATTCTTACTCTTTGCCATAATACGCCTCCATAAACATTTGTTCGTATTTCTAATAAGCTTATTGTATTGATATGTTACAACAATGTCAATGGAATTTTGTCGACAATTAATACGAAAATATAACAATTTGTAATGACTGAACGATTATTGGGACTATATTCGATGCAGAACGATCAGTCAGAAGGTCGGAGATAAAGGAAAACCGGTTAAAAATGAAGCTTCGCGAAATCCGAGTGATGAGAATGGGGTGGATTTGGCTGGTGGAGATTAGTCACAGATTCGCCTTTACAGGAACATATCTGCTGCGTACGCAGTAAACCTGTGAATGAAATCGCCTTTACAGGAACACATTTGCTGCGTACGCAGTAACTTTGTGAACAAAATCGCCTTTGCCGGAACATGTTTACTGCGTACGCAGACTATTTGTGCAGGTAAGATTTTTAGCGGAACATTTACACTGCGTACGCAGACTATTTGTGCAGGTAAATATTTTAGTGGAACATTTACTCTGCGTACGCAGACTATTTGTGCAGGTAAGATTTTTAGCGGAACATTTACACTGCGTACGCAGACTAATTGTGCAGGTAAATTTTTTAGCGGAACATTTACACTGCGTACGCAGACTAATTGTGCATGTTTGCTGCGTAAGTATTATACAGCCCTGCTCCCTCACCCGCTTATCAACACCGCTCTGCACGGCGCCCCGTCGCATCCGCCGAGATTGATCGGCTGCGCGCACAGGAAATACTTGCCTTCCGGAACTTCTGACAGCCTGATGCCCTCGAGCAGAACGATCTCACGAGCCAGCAGGATATAGTGGACTTTGGCGGGTGCCTCTTCAGGTCCTACCGTCTGCGACTCATTGCCGATCAGCCAGATACCTTTATCTGCAAATACCGAGGCGGCCTCTTCCGTGATATAAGTATCTCCTTTGAGCAGGATCCTCTTGTCTTCACCCGCCGCCCCGGCACGTGCCAGCACAGCTTCTGCATCGCTCTTGCCAATCGGGCCGGAGCACTCCGCTACATAACAGTCACCGATGAACTTCTCCAGCGGCATCTGATCCATCGTCTTGCCATCATCGTAGAAATGATAAGGGCTGTCAACATGCGTGCCGTTATGCGCGCACATGCTGAACGACGTCAGATTTACTATATCTCCGCCTGCAATGGACATGTCGCGTTTCATTACGGGAGACGGATCCCCGGGGAAGACATTACAACTGAATAATTCCTGTGAAATATCGTATATCATGATCAGTACTGCTTTATTATCTTTACTTCTATTGAACTGTCTACCGCAGAAGCAAACTCTTGTGCACACTCTTCACTGCCCGTTACCGAACCGTAATGTGTCGGTATCGCCACCTCGCACCCGATCTGATTGACCAGGCTGGCCGCTTCTTTTGCAGTCATTGTATATGTGCCTCCGACAGGCACAAGTGCAATGTCGCAGGATATATTGATAATATCGTCGTTGATATCAGTATCACCTGCTATATAGATAACCTTCCCATCCATCTCGATCAGATATCCTACCCAGCCTTCTTCCATCGGATGGAACTTCTTGTTCACGTTGTAGGCGGGAACCATCTTAACTGTCAGATATTCAAAATCGAAGCTCTCACCTGCATCACCTGACAGCACCATGGACTTCTTGCCGAGCCTTTTGCGCACTTCCTCATCGATCGATGAAGGGACAAGGAGAACGGTGTCAGTCTTGATTATCTTTGCTATGTCATCGGGAGAGAAATGGTCATAGTGGTTGTGTGTGATCAGGATTATATCTGCATCATGTGTCACTTCTCTGATATTGTACGGATCGCAGTAAATGGTAACCTCGTCCTTGATCCTGATGGAGCTGTGTGTAAGCAATTCAATAAAATCCGTATTCATGATGCCTCCTGATTCACCTTTTATATTAATAAGGGGTTGCCCCGATATGCCGGAACAGCCCCTCTGTTA
>Ga0310691_10000473_pt1 | contig 75360 bp, 92 predicted proteins | sample 176DNAGHGlowgp2_FD_203887 | JGI IMG/M metagenome (GOLD analysis project Ga0310691, IMG submission 203887) | Sheep rumen microbial communities from Palmerston North, Manawatu-Wanganui, New Zealand - 1766 DNA GHGlow gp2 (v2) (version 2) | ecosystem: Host-associated > Mammals > Digestive system >...
TGTGACCGAGAGGAATATGTATATGCTCCAAATACTTTCTACATTTCTACTCCTTTAGGAGATAAAGTTTTAGACCCAGATACAGTATTTAATAGTGAGTATGAATATTTTATTTTCAATGCTGATGAAGCGCATTCTGGCGCACAACCACTTGCAGAACCAGTAACTTATAATGGTCGTACTTATAATTATGATACCAAAGAATATCGTAATGCTAAATTCACAAATGATTTAAGTAAGCATTTTAATATTGAATATTTAGTTACTTATTTCATTATGACTGAAGTATTTGAATGTTATGACTCCCGTGGTAAAAATGCTATGTTTGGTAGCTGGGGTCCTCAGCAAGAAGGCGGAGATTATATTTGGTATCCAATGTTCTATGATATTGATACTCAATTAGGTATTAATAATACTGGTATTCCTTCATTTGAATATTATGTTGATGCTACTGAAAATGGTACATTCTCAACAAATGATAGTATTCTTTGGAATAATCTTTATAAGAACTTTAGAAGCCAAATTATTCAAAAATATAGACAATTAAGAGGCAAAGAATCTACCTATGGTACTTTAACTCATGCACCGCTTCAAACCGTGGACAGAATTGAAAAATGGTATCTCGCTGACCCGACTGTTAGCAATAGTATTGCTATGAAAGGCGAAAGACCATTAATTGCTTTCAACTTAGATGAGTACTTTAAGTATATTAGCATTACCAATGCCGCTGTTGGTTATCAAGACCGTAATGGTGGTACCGGATATGATAATGGTACTTATTTCTATGCATTACAAGGTGATAGAAGCTTATCTAGACAGCAGTTCTTAACTAATCGTTTTAATTATATTGATTCTTGGCTGAATCAAGGTAACTATGAACGTGGTGGTACTAATATTATTAGAGGACGTATTGCTGCTAATAGTCCATCTAACACCTCTGATAAATGGATTGAGGGAGAAAATAAAAATACAGAACCAGCATTAATTACTAATGTTCCTTATTGGACAGATTCTACTAAAACAAAGAAAACCCATATGTTTGATGGTGAATATTGGATTACGATGGAGCCAGTAAGAAATTCTTATGTAACTGTTGGTACTGATACAGCTAACTTCCCATCATTAAAATATACCAATATTGAAGGGCCGGTTAAATTTGAAACACCAGACCTTGAGAATGGTGTTCGTACTAGTGGCGGTTACCATGAACAACTCTACTATGTATATGGTTTAGACCAAATGAAGAGTTTAGGAGATATGAGTAAACTCTATTGGACTGAATTTAATATTGAAGGTAGCGCAACTAAAATGACTGATTTATTATTAGGATATGATGGTCTTGATGAAAATAGTGACCATTATGCAAATGATAATATCAATATGTATGGTATTCACGCAAGTAATTCTGCTACAGATAACGGTGGTATGCCATTATTAAAGAAAGTTAATATGTCTTATATTAAGTTTAATGATACTGCGCCCACCTATAATTTTGCAAGTTGTGAGAAATTAGAAGATTTTAGAGCAATTGGTTCTAATATTACTAATATAACATTTGCAGATGGAGTAGCTTTACAAACATTATACCTGCCCGAAACAATTAAAACACTTAATTTAGTTGAAGCAACTAAATTAAATAATATTGTTACTCAATATGTGCCTAGACAGGACGGTGCAACACCTCCAGTTGATGTAACCCCTGGACTTTATATTCCAGGCTTAACAGAGCCGTCACAAGGTGGTACTTATACTAGCAAGATTGAACAATTATCATTGATTGGGGATTGCTTAGGTTATGATAGTTATGTATTATTAAATAATTATTATCAAGCTCGTAGTGGTTCTCCTTCATCTAAAGTAACAATTACTGAAGTTGATTGGAGTCCATATAAACAAATTGATGTTGGAACTGAGTACGATGCTGACGCAGCTGCAAATCATGAATATTGGCTTGATGATGGCCACTATGGATTTAAGGAATACACTCATACAACTTATGATAATTGGAATCTTTGTATTAAGAATGGCGAACTTTATCGATTAGATAGAGATTTATTAACTGCAAAGCAAAATTTAATTACTGACGCGCAGTTACTTCTTAATTTAAAGAACGCTACCAATTTCATTAGTACAGCAGAAACTAATTATGAAATTCCAATTATTAGTGGTATCATATTTATCAACAATGAATCTCCAATGGATGAGGTTGAAATACAAACCACTCTTGCTTCAGCTTATCCAAACTTAAAATTATTCTTTGCAAATGTTACACAACATCCTGCTGCTAAATATGTCGTACTTAATGATGACGGCACATATGATTTATTAGCAAGAAAGACATTGGGCGCTGGTGAAACAAGATTCCCTGACCCTACCGATGCTTCTTCTGGTATTTTATCATCTGCTGAATTAGATAGATATGATACAAGAAGTTCATACGATTTCTATGGTTGGAGTACACAGCCATTAAGTCCAAGTGCTGTAGCGGCATTACCTAATAATTGGTATGAAGCTAGTCAAGGTCGCTTATTAGTTACAACTAATAATGCCAATTCTGCTGCATTATTACCAAGTCAACAATATAATAATTGGAATTCATTTGAATTAACTGAAGGCGTAAATGATTATACATTCTATGCAGTATTTGGTATTCATAAATACGTAATGAGTTATTATCTCTATGTTGATGAAAATGGTAATTATAGCACCGACGCCGCTAATATAGATAAAGTATTAGTTCCAGCAGGTGAATATATAGTTGATAATCCTACCAAGAAAATGCCATATCGTGATGATACTGCTTTAGGTCCTAATGGCTTATGGAAATTTATAGGTTGGGGATTAAATCCTGAAAGTACTGTGCCAGTAGAATGGACTAATGCAGCTATTGGACGTGCTTCAAGAGATAGACGTTTTTATCCAATATTTACTGCAATTGATGTACATGATGAACCAACCGATGAAAAGTATTTCACAATTTATAATGGAGAGTTAATGCCCGCTCCTGGATATGAAGGATTAAAAGGTAAAATTACTTTACCAAATACAGTAAATGGCGTTACTGTAACATCCGTATCTGGTTTTAGCGGTCAAAATGGTTTAACTCACGTATTCGTTATGCCCGGTAATCAAATAACTACAATTGGTCAAGGTGGATTTACTGGTTGTACAAAATTACAATATTTTGAATGGCCAGAAACCTTAGAAGTTATTAATGCAAATGCGTTTATGGAATGTGGAGCATTAACATCTACTGATTTCTCACATACGAAATTACGTAGAATTGGCTCACAGGCTTTCCGTGTTGCATTAGCTGGAGACCATGTGAATATTTATTTACCAGGAAGTACTTTAAAAGAGATTGGCCAAAACGCATTTACTTATTTAAATAATGCAACTCTTGAAACTATCACTTTTGGAAGTGCTGGAGATTTGTTTGATTTAAATAATGTATCGTATACGACTCCTATTAGCGCACAAAATAGTGGTGGTAAAGCTGACCAATTAACTTATGTGCTTTATTTACCAGCTGATGTAACTACAGAAGTAATTAATCAATTCTTAGCTGGCAGTTATAGAGCTGGAGAATATACAACACCAAACAGGTAATAAAGGAGGAATAACTAATGAAAAAAAGAATTGTTTATCAATATGAAAACAATAATGGCGAAGTTCTTTCTAGTTACGTCCGTTTAGATGGTGTTCCTTATAAAAAACACTATGAAATAATGGCTGAGGATGGTAAACTTTTAACCATGGATAATAAACATTTTTATAAAAATATTGTTATTAATCCTACTAACCTTGGTAAATGGAAAGAAGTAAAGGATAATGGTCAAATCTAGCCATTTTCCACTAAATAAAAATTAATTATAATGAAGGGGAGGGAATCTCCCTCCCCCATTGACTTTAAAAAGGAGGAAAATATAGTGATTACATATATAAAGAGTCAAGAAGCCAAACTCTTTACGGCAGCTGCTACTGAATTAGGAGTAGCGCCAGCAGATTTTACGATTGACCAATATTTAAATCGCTTAAGCGAGCTCAAAGAGATAAGCCCTAGATTTGTTCGTTTACCTTTATATGAAGATGGACATGAAGACGAAGAGATTTTTGAGATTGATGCTAATGCAAGAACTATTGCAGTACCCCGTTCCTTCGCAAGTAATGGTGTGGGTGTTGTTAGCGATGAATTAGCTGAAACTCTTTGGTTTAGAATCAATCGTTATTTCGATATTAAAGATTTTGGCAAAGCTGCTGGTGTTGTAGGAGACCAATTAAAAGATGGTAATTTACATATTTTAATTGAGTGGGAGGCTCCCGATGGAGAAAAGGGTGCTTCTTGGGCATATGCTATTGATAAAGACACCGATGCAGATTACATATATTTTGGTTGGGCATTAACATCTGACCATTTAACAGCTAAGGCTGGACAAATTAAGTTTGCAATTCGTATTATTCAATACAATGCAGATGGTATTGCTTATAGCTTTGCTACTCAGGTTGCCAATGTTACAGTTAAACCGACTCTCGAGTTTGATTTAGGCGCAGAAGATTTCTTACTTGAATCTGTTGCTGATAAAATTAGTAATAGACTTATGGGCGGTCAGATTGCGTTCTGCCCTGTATTTGTAGATACTCCAGCAGAAGAAGAAGGCGGAGAGCCTATCTCTGGAGACCTTAATGATTATCTTGCCAATATTGAAAGTGGTGAAACTACACGTTTAACTGTAAATGCAGCTGCCCCAGAGGGTGAAACTTATGATGCTATGGCATACATTTGGTATAAAAAAGGTAAGGATGAAACTGAATTTAGTGAAGTAACTGAAGGGGATGGCGTTTATACTCCATCATTAGCTGTAACTTCTTCTGGCCAGTACTATGTTGTAGTTTATGGTATGAAAGAAATTGTAGATAACACTATTTATACTTATGACAATGAAACAAGAACAGTGTCAGATGAGAAGGAACCTTTCTGGTATCATACTTCAGTTGCAAGTACTAAGAGTACAGTTTGTGAAATTCCTATGCCAATTCCACTCGTTATTGAAAGATTCCCTGCTGAATATGCAATTATGGCTAGTGGACAAGATGAGCAGATTGAATTTATTTTAACTGGTCGCCAAACTATTAAAGATGCTATTAAAGTAGGAACTCCTAGTTTATTAGTAGAAAAAAGTGAAAACGCTGCTTTCGTTGATGACCCAAAAACTTTATCATACGAAGAATTTAGACTTGCAGATGACCAAGTAATATTTGATGAGGAACATAATGCTTTAATTTTCAAGACAAGTATAACAACAACTACAACAACTCCTAGTGAAGAAGAAGATGGCGAGCCAACAGTTACAACTACTACAACAAATATTCCTGAAGGATATTATAGATTTACAGTATTAAATACTTTAAATGGAGATACTGCCGCAACAGAACCTGCATTTATTATTCGTATTACTGAACCTGCTAAATCAGCCGCAAGCGACCTTCAACTGATTGCTGTTAATGCCGATGGTACTGCATATAATGGAACTAGCAATCCTAGTGTAGTTAATCGCAATGAATTAAGAATTAATTATACTAGATTTACTCCTGAGCAATCTGATGGTGTTGCATATGAGTGGTTCAAGAGAGTTGGTGAACAAGTTAACCCTGAAGATATTGAGGGAGAAGCTACTGACTTATTAATTGAAAGTGCAACCACTGAGGCTTATGCTCCTACAGCATCTGGCGCATATTATGCAAGAATAATTAATACATTTAATAATACTGTTAGCAAAACACTTACAAACGTAGTTGTATTTACTGACTAATACGGGAAGGAGGTAATTTATTATGATTACATCCGCTTATGAATATTTATCCCATATTCAAGAAATTCAAAATATTAATCTTCGTAAAGAAAGATTAAGTATTCCTGAGAGTGAACCAATTTACGCGATTGATTTAAATACCCGTACAATTGAAACACCGACTTTCTTAAGTGTTGAAACAGACCATACTGCTGAGACAGTATTCTTTAAAGTAGACCGCTATTTCGATACAGTCGATTTAGCGGACTCTACTTGTATTATTCAATACATCAACGCTAAAGGTAAATCTTATATTTATGCAGCTCCAATTTATGACACTCAGACATTAGCTGCTGAGGGTAAGATGTTAATTCCTTGGGTTATTCAAGGACCGGCTACTGCTTCTGCTGGTACTATTAAATATGCAATTAGGTTTTATAAACTTAAGAAAACAACAGAAACCATCCAAGATGGTGATGGAGTAATTAATACAGAAGAACCTAAATATGAATTTGAGTATATTATCAATACAATTCCTTCAACAAGCAGAATTCTGTCTGGCTTAGGTGATAAAGGATATACAATTGCAGAAGCGGCTTTTGAAGAAGAGCTGTCTAAAAAAGATATAACAAGTCTTGAATTTATTTTAGAAAGATTAAATAGACTTGAAAATTCAGACGGATTTAATATTTATTGGACCGATTTATTTGACTAATTAAAAAACGGGCTTCTTTTTAGAAGCCCGTTTTTTTTATGGTCATTTTAGAATAAGTTAATAGCAAATAAAATCAAATATAAATAGAGATAATATTTTCCATTGGACAGTAAGATACGCAATAGGAAAATTAAGAAATAGTTATATTATTGCGACTTACTGTACCCCTTGGGAGATAGGAACCCCAAGGGGTATTTTTTTTTAGGAAAGGAGAAAAGAAACGTATGGCACTTTTTAAAATATTACGTGGTGATTCAAGCAGATTAAGCTCTGTAGCGCTTAATGATGGTTTTGCTTATTTCACCCCTGACAATGGAAGATTTTACATAGATGTAGCTTTAGATAAAGCGCCTCTTAATATACCAATATTTAAGCAAGGTCAGGTAAATGGGAAAACAGTTTATAGGCTCGAATTGCGTCCATCAGTTGCTGATACTGCAGTTTTAGCAAATACAGCAACATATGATACCGCACCTACATACGACCCAGACACGGGCTTGCCTCGACCAATTATAGACACGTATATAGCAGATTTATCATTTAATTATGCTACAAGTACTTTAACAATGACTAGACCGGGTGGAAGAAATACAACCATTCAAATTCCGCCATTGGTTCAAGTTAAAACATGAACAGCTGCGGACGTAGCTAACTAAAAGGAGGTAGCCTATGCCAATTTATTTTAATCGTGAAAAAATTGATGGTGTAGTTGTTGGAACAGCCTCTGGAAGTACAGCCGGCGCCACTTTACAAAATGCAAGTGATTTACGTGCCGGTTTAATTGCTTATGGACGATATGGCCAAATAACTGGTACAATGCCAGATTTAGCGGCCACGACTTATACTCCTGGCACAACTAACCAAGTAATCTCAGCTGGTAAATATATCGCTGGTGCGCAAACCATACTAGGCGATAGTAATTTAATTGCAGCGAATATTAAAGACGGAGTAACAATCTTCGGTGTTACTGGAACCCATGCTGGTGGAGGTAATTTTACAACCCAATCAAAAACGGTAACTCCAACAGAGACCAGGCAATACGCAACCCCTGACTCTGGATATGATGGCTTAAGTCAAGTTGTTGTAGAGCCGATTTCAAGTACTTATATAGGTAGTAGCATTACACAACGTACTGCTACCGATGTAACCGCCTCTGGGGCAAGTGTTATAGTGCCTGTTGGATATTATGCGTCTAAAGTCACAAAATCTGTTGCAACAGCAACCCAAGCAACACCTTCAGTTTCAATTGATAACACTGGTTTAATTACTGCAAGCGCAACACAAACCGAGGGTTACGTTGCTGCTGGTACTAAATCAGATACACTGCAATTAACCACAAAGGCCGCAACAACAATTACACCAAGCGCTTCAGCCCAAACAGCTGTAGCTAAAAACGTGTATACATTAGGAGCAATTTCAGTAGCAGCTGTTCCTTCAGAAACAACTACAATTACATCTAATGGAACCCATTCCCCAAGTTCTGGAAAATGGTTTTCTTCAGTTACTGTAAATGTTCCTACTGGAGGTACAATCAACAATCAAAATAAAACAGTTACTCCTACTAAAAGTCAGCAAAGTGTTTCTGCGGATAGTGGATATACCGGTTTAGGAACTGTAACTGTTAATGCTATTCCGGCCGCTTATATTACAACTAGTGATGCCGATGCGGTCGCAGCAAATATTTTAAAGAATAAAACCGCTTATGTAAATGGTTCAAAAATTACTGGTAGTATGGCTAATAATGGCGCTACTGGCGGAACTATTACTGCACAAGGCGGCACATATACAATTCCAGCTGGATATACTAGTGGTGGTACAGTTACTGCCAGCCTTTCAGCTAGTAGTATTACTAATACCGCTTTAAATGTGGCTTCTTTTGAAGAAGAAACTGGGGATTATGGTGTAAGAGCTAGTATCACAATTCCCGCTGGATATTATAATCAAACAACATTAACTAAAGATTTAAGTACAGTTTTACCAGCTCCAGATACTGCTGCCGCAGTAGGCCAAATTTTAGCTGGCTATCAGGCATATAATAATGAAGGTCAGTTATTAACTGGTACAATGACTAATAATGCTGCTTGGAGTAGAACATTAGACCAAACTACAACAAGTGTTACTATTCCAGCTGGTTATCATAATGGAACTGGTACTGTAAGTCATACAACTGTTAATATCCCAGACCCAACTATTAGTGTTAGTAGCGCTGGTGTAATTACTGCTTCTGGTAGTTGGACAAGAGGATTTACAACTGATAATAGTTATTCAAATACAAAACAATTAACAACTCAAGCGGCTAAAACAGTTACTCCAACAGAAAGCGAACAAACCGCAGTTGCTTCTGGCGTTTATACAACTGGAGTAGTTAAAGTTGGAGCAATTTCTTCAACTTATGTTGGTAGCGGAATCTCACAAAGAGATAGCGATGATTTAACAGTTAATGGCGGTACAGTGACCGCTCCGGCCGGATATTATAGCTCAGCTGCTAGCAAGTCAGTTGCATCAATGACATTACCGACAAGCGCAAGCTCAACGGCTGTATCTGGTGGCACAAGAAAAGCAACAATTGGCAGAAGCACAGCTGTGCAATATATCAATATCCCAGTTGGATATAACTCTTCTACTGCGTATTATCAAATTAGCGCAACTCCAAATGGCAGTGTTACAGCACCAAGTTCAATTAGTGGTACAACAGCTACTGTTTCTACTGGAACCAATACATTAACTCTTACAAAGACTGTTAGTGTAACACCAAATGTAACAACAGCTGGCTATATTAGTGCTGGTACTGCTGGTAATAGTAGTGTTACTTTAACCGCTAATGTAACTACTAAAGCAGCTGCTACAATTACTCCAGGAACTTCAAATCAAACAATCGCTTCTGGCACCTATTTAACTGGAACGCAGACGATTGCTGGAGATGCTGATTTAGTAGCTGGCAATATTAAATCAGGTGTAAATATTTTTGGAGTAAATGGTACATTTACAAGTGATGCTACGGCTGGCGCGACAGAAATTCTTGATGGTGTTACTGCTTACGTCGACGGAGAATTAATTACCGGCACACTTGTAATTAATAAATATTATACTGGAGCTACGGCTCCGTCATCTTCATTAGGTAATAATGGAGATATTTATTTACAGCAATAAGGAGGAGAAAATATGGCAAGAGTTATAAATGTGACAGATAGCGTCACTCTTCATCCTGTTGATTATGATAGTGCTAATTCTTCTTATTCTGGCGTAAGTAGTTCATATCCTATTTCAAATGGATATGATTCTGCTTCAAGTACAAATTATGCATATATAACTTGTAGAACTGGTTCTTGGGCAGAGTCTTATATTTCATATACTTTCAATGTATCTAGTATACCTGCAGGAGCTACAATTAATTCAGTTGCGTGTAGTGTTAAATCAAGAGTAAGTTCTACTTCTTACTTACCTACATCTACTATTCAATTATATTGTGGTTCTACTGCAAAGGGCGCTGCAACTTCAGCTTCATCTACATCTGCCACTTCACGTTCTATTAGCAATACTGGTTCATGGACATTAGCTGAATTAAGCGATATTCAAGTTCGACTTACTGGTGAACGCAGTAATTCAAATGCAAATCGTGCAGCTTATTTATATTTTTACGGAGCAGATTTAACTATTAATTATAGTATTAATGGCACAGCTTATACTATCACGGCGTCAAGTTCGGTTGCTTCAGCAACAGTAACCCCAGCTTCACAAGAAGTAATGAGTGGTGAAGAAGCGATTGTGCGTATTGATGCAGCAAATATTGATGATGTTGTTGTAACTGATAATGGTATTGAGGTAAATAATTTATTAGAACAGCACCAAGTTGAAACTGGTGGGGCTTTATCTAAAACCGCTGAGTCGCAAACAACAAGCGGCATTCAAAGTGGAACAAGTTACGCTGCATATGCAGTCGGGCGTAGCGCTGAAAACCCATACAGCTCAACTAACAATATGTACGCTTCTAGTGGTTCTAATGGTTATGTTACATACAGTTTTGATTTTAGCGATATTCCAAATAATGCTACAATCACTAATATTGAAGTAAAGGGGTATGGCCATAGAGAAAGTTCAAGTGTTAGTAGTAGCTATAAAGCAATGGTTAGTTTATATTCAGGCTCTACTCAAAAGGGCGATGATTATGAATTAACGAGTACATCTAATTATCTGTTTACTGTACCAACACCCGGTACTTGAACTCGTTCTGAATTACAAAATGCAACTTTAAGATTTACTGTAGGATATTATGGCGGATTGCTTTGTGGTATTACATGAAATGTAACATACACAATGCCGAGTGCCGGTAATGATTATTATTATACATATACAATGTCGAATTTATCGGCAGACCACGTTATTTTAGTTGACGAAGCCGGTGTATTTATTCCACCAGAAGAAGACCCAACAGAAACATATTGGCCAATCACAATCTCAAGTATTAATGCGATTACTAATCCAGCAAATGGAACCGTACGTGTTGTTGAGGGCGCTAATCAGACAATTACTATTACGCCTAGCGACCCGCAACTAACTCTTGCGCTTGATAATGGTGTAGATATTACAAGTCAGTTGCAAGGCGGCACACCAAATAATACTTATACAATTGATACACAAGTTAGTGGCGCCAATTATGGGTTTTATTTAAATAACTCAACTGGTTATTATGTATCGACAAATGATGGCGTGAACAAATCTGCTTCTGTGGCAAGATTAAATATGAATTTTGAATCAGAATGTTTGGTTACAATTCAATATATAAATTATGCCGAAGCAAATTATGATTATGGTATGTTTGGTAAGTTAGACACTGAAGTTGCAACAGATGGACTTACGGCTTCTAGTGGCGGTTCATCCCCTTCAGATTCAACTTCACATTATCAAATCGCAAGATGCACTAACTCAAGTTCTGCGCAAACTGTAACTTATGAAGTTCCGATGGGAGAGCACTTTATTGATATTAAATATGGTAAAGATGACGCTTCAGAAGATGGATATGATAGTTTACAATGAAAAGTATTAAGTGTAGAGGCCACTTCTATTGGAGGAGATTATACATATACATTAACAAATGTTACTCAAAAGCATAGCTTAATCTTTGTATTTGGTGATGTAGATTTTTGGTACATTACTTCATCTGGTACCTCAGGAATGCGCTTATTCCCTGATGGACAACAAGTTAAATTAGACGGAGATGGTTATGTATTAAATATTGTTCCAAATAGTGTTAGTTCAACTATTACAATTACTGATAATGGAAATAATGTTACACCCCAATTAGAGCGTGAAACTGGTGTTGATAAAAATAATAATCCTGTTGTAAGTTATAAATATAAATTAAATAATATCTCTGCAAATCATACAATTAATGTAGTGGCCGGAGATGCTACGATACAATTATATGTAAAAGAAAATAATACATGAAGAATGTATTCTAAAGTTTATAAAAAAATAAACGGCTCTTGAGTAGAGCAATCAGATTTATCTAGCGTATTTAGCACGTCTGCTAATTACGTTAAAGGTAATTAGAAAGGAGAGAGATAGACGTGCCTAGTGAAATAAATTTAACAAAATTAACCATTAATCATGTCGCAAGCCAAGCAGTTTATGATGCGATGGTAAATAAAGGGCTGATTAATGATAATGAGCTTTATTTAATTCCTGGTGATAATACATACGTATTACCAATAGCGAGCGCATCGAGTTTAGGCGGTATTAAAGTTGGCAGTAATTTAAGCATTGCTGATACCGGTGTTCTGTCTGCGGTAGACTCAAAATATGATTTATCTAAATCAAGCACTCGAAGCGGATATACAGGAATTGATATTAAACTGACGGGCTCTGATGGCGCAACTGGCCAAAATAATTATGTAAATATACCGACTGCAACACAATCTGCGCTCGGTTTAATGACTGCGGCAGACAAAAAGACTTTAGATGATTTAAGTGGAATAGATGGTTTTAGTAAAGTTAGAGTTTATACAAGTAATAATGCTTATACTGATGTAGCAGCAAATGATATTGAAGATACTTTAGTTTTTAAATCAGGCGGTAATATAAGTTTTACCCCAACAGATAATGATAATACAATTATTATTAGCGCAAGTGATACTAAATATGGGGCAACTAGTAAGTCTATAGATATTATAAACTCAATTACAAGCGGTGTTGCTGCTACATTAACAACTGAAACTGTAAATGTTGGCGGTATTAAGTATGGTAGCACATGAACTACTCCTTCAATGACCAAGAGTAATGTTACAATTCCAAATGTAACCAGTGCTGGTACTGCAACAAATGCGTCTGTGTCTGCTGGAGTGCTGACCATTACTAATGGCACTGCTCCTACGCTAGGAACTGCATTAACTGCTACATATATTAGCGCGTGGGATGCTGGAACATTACCAGAAACAGAATCGCAGAGTTTTGAAGCGGTTAAATCTTGGACAACAAATACTCCAACAGTTGTTACTAAAAAATCACAGACGGTGCTTACTGCGCTGCAGGCGAATGGTTAATTAAAGGAGGGATAAAGATATGACTTATATAGCAAAAACAAAGATAGGTAATACTACATATCCAATTGGCTCTGCTTTATATGGAACTTGTGATACAGCTGCGAATACTGCTAATAAAACGGTTACATTATCTGATTTCGATACTTTAATTACTGGCGTTACATTACATGTAAAATTTACTAATAGTAATACCGCGGCAAGCCCAAAATTAATAGTAGGAACAGAAGGTCAAGCAAAATCTATATATAGATATGGCACTACAGTGCCTGGTACCACTGCAGCAACTTCATGGCCTGCTGGTGCAGTTGTTTCATTCACTTATACTGGCGATGCCTGGATTATGAATGATTGGAATAATACTGATACATGAACCGCAATGACTGGAGCTACCTCTGCTGCTAATGGTAGTGGAGGATATATTAATGCTACCCCACCTAAAGACGGATATAACACAAAATTTTGGCGTGCCGATGGCACGTGAGCCATTCCTGCAGATAATAATACTGATACATATGTAGGGTCTGCGGCATTTGCGGATGATAGCACATCTAATGCCACTAATCCCGTAAAAATGACATTAACTTATGCGGGCAGTAATGCTGGAGCACAAATAGCCGCAAATATTCCACAAGTATCTAGTTCGAGCGCTGGTGTCGCACCAAAAGGAGCGACTGTAAGCACACAAACTCAAAACACTAAGTTCTTACGTGAAGATGGTACTTGGGCTGCACCAAGTTATACGACAAACACCAATACTGACACTTTAGTAAAACAAGAAAATTCAACAGCAAACTCTACACTGAGAGTTTTATTATCACATGATGCGAATGATACTACAGCAACAAATTCTTCGTATAAAAGCGGAAAATTAACGTTTAATCCATCTAGTGGGACACTTACTGCTACAAATTTACGAGGTGCATTAACTTCAAGTCAAGTAACAACGGCTCTTGGTTTTACTCCTTATACTAAAAACGAAGTAAATAATTTAATTGCAAGTGTATTTCATTATAAGGGCACCAAAGCCACAGTAGGAGATTTGCCTTCTTCTAGTAATACAACTGGTGATGTATGGCATATTACTGCAGATGGTAGTGAATATGTTTGGAATGGCAGTGCTTGGGAAGAATTAGGCACAGTTATAGACTTAAGTGGTTATGCCCAATTAAGTGGAGCTAACTTTACTGGCCCAGTTAATTTTGGTGATTCTGTATCTGCCGACGACTTAACAGCTGGCCAATTATTGGTTACTGGAAATGCAAGTTTTACAAATAATATAAGTGCAAATACTATTAACGGGGTTGAGGTTGGTAGTAATCCTAAGTTTACGGATACTGTTTATACTCATCCAACTCACACTTCTTATAATAATGGATTGTATAAGATTACTATTAATAATTTGGGTCATGTAACATCAGCTACTGCAGTAGCTAAAGCAGATATTACTGGGTTGGGAATTCCAGCTCAAGATACTACTTATTCAACAGCCACTTCTAGTACATTAGGATTAGTTAAAATAGGGTATGCTGCTAATGGTAAAAATTATCCAGTTCAATTATCTAATGGACAAATGTATGTTAATGTTCCTTGGACAGATACCAATACAGATACAGATACACATTATACAGCTCATTTAAGAACTGCAAACTCAGCTACTAGTACTTCTCAAGTAACAACAGCTACTTCTAATCCATATCTAAATTTAATTGAAGAATCTGCTCTTCGAGATAGTGTTAGAATAATGGGTGATGGAGCTACTACAGTAACATCTAGTGCTGATGGTAAAACCATTACTGTAAAAAGTACTGATACTAATACTCATAATACATCTTATTTATATGCTGGAGCTTCTAATGGTAGTGTTAATGCAACAACTACATCTGGTAATACTTATTTAATTAATGTTGATGGTGGTTCTGCTACTAGTAGAATAAAATTAGTACCTGGTAATAATATGAGTATTACATCTGATGCAAGCGGAAATGTAACATTTGCAGCTACAGATACTAATACTTGGCGTGGTATTCAGAATAATTTAACTAGTGATAGTACAACAGATTCATTGAGTGCGGCACAGGGTAAAGCTTTAGCGAATGGTAGTGCGAGGGATAATACCAAATTGCCACTCGCTGGTGGTACAATGACTGGTGCAATTTCTCGTGCTGGAGTATCTACTAGTTGGAATAAAGGTAGAGATAATGTATTAATTAAAACAACCTCAATTAATGGATATACTCCATTGTGGTCAGCTAAGACTACTAATGGTTCTTGGGATGTCGGTACTTATGACAATGCTAGTTATACAGATGATTTAATTTTTAGTTATATAACTGATACTAATTATGCTAATAATAATGCTACAACTGCACAAATTAAATTTTTAGAAAATGGACATATAGTTGGTGCTTTAGATGGAAATGCAACGACGGCTACTGAATTTAGTTCAAATGCTACAGTTGCATTGACTGGAGATACTACTGGTACTAGCGCAGGAAGTAAAAAATCTTGGAGTGTTGCTACAACAACTAACTATATTACTAATTTAGGTAGACCGGCCAGTGCAGATTATTTAACGCCTAGTTATTTATCTAAAGTACATTTTTGTTTAGCAAGTAGTTCAATGACTACTCATAAGCCACCAGCTGGTGATGGATATATAACTACTTATCATTGGGATAATAGTGGATGGGCAGCTCAATTTTATTTAAGGCACGATAAAAATGACCCTTCTCCAATGGTTAGAGGGGCAACTAATAGTAGTAATACTTCGGATTGGGGCGAATGGAAATATATTTTAACTGAAGCTAATTATACTAATTATACCGCAGATATTAATGGCGCTGACCAGACTAGTAGTGTATCTATATATGCTCCTACTGCTGGCGGTACCGCAGATACTCAAGCACTTGTTGGAGATGGTGCGACTAAAGCACCAAAATGGGTTAATATTTCTCCCGGCATTTCAATTACAGCTGGGGATGCAAGTAATGCTCCAAAAATTAATGTTACAGTTTTAGGTCGTAGTGGAACAGCACAGGCAATTACTAAAGCATCAACTAGTGTATATGGCGTTACTAAATTATCTTCAACTTCCAGTAGTTCAGAACAAAGTTTAGCTGCAACACCTAAATTAGTATATGATTCTATTGCAGCGCTTGATGTTTCTAATATTTCTGGTTTTGGGGCAGGAAAAACTTTGGCTACATTAACCGAAACAAATGGTAAAATTAGCGCAACATTCCAATCAATTGCGATTGCGCCATCACAAATTACAAGTACAACTAATGACAATGGAAAAACATTAATTTCAAATGGCACAACAACTGAATGGGGAACAAGAACATTAGTACAAATAGTGAGGTGGTAAACTATGGCAATATATTTAGGCACAGATAAGGTAAGTTTAGCGGGAACTAATGGGGGATATGGTCTTAATGGACGTTTGCTTTTAACAAAAACTTATTCTATTAATTTAGGGCAGACTAATTATAGTAGTTTAACGCCAAGTACTACTTCTCAAAATTTAACTTTACCAGCAACAACTTATAGTACCAGCGGAGGAAGTACAATTACTTGTTTTCGTATTGGAGAAGCATATGACGGGACAAAAATTGATTTTAATCAACATGATTATATGGGGTTTGCAGAATGTATTACAGAATATAATTATGGAAGTAATAGTGTAAGCGGGACAATTCATCCAATTAGACATTGCCAAGTTAGGGATTATCATGAAGGCAAGTACATTGATAGTATAAATTCTACTACAGGAATATTAAACACTTCAGCAACTTTTAGAAAAGGTTCTTCATATATTCAAACTCCGCATGCATTATTATATCAAAAAGCTGATAATACATATGGAATTACTAATAGTGGATGCGGTATATATCATTCTGGAACGGGCTCTATTAGTTGGTCTACAAATTCTAATTATATTGATTTAATATTAGGCAATGTTGCGATGGTAATTAATACTAGTTATGTTCCAGAAGCCGCATTTACTGCAATAAATCCAGCAAATACAACTATAACAATGACTTGGCACCTTTATGAATGTGATAAAACAGCCTATGGATATGAATATTCACGTGCCTATGAACTTGCGGCAAATCATTAATATAAAACAAGAACAGCTGCATAATTAGACTTTCATAACAATTTTAAGTAGAATATTGCGTAGAATCATTTGATTATACAGAATCAAATAGAAAGGAGCAAATATGGATATTAATACACTTATAACTTATTTAATTTCTCCAGCTGGACAGGTGGCATTAATTATGGCACTTGCAGAGCTTATTAAAAAGCAAGAATTGTTTGCATCAAAATATATCTTTTATGTAGACCTTATTTTTGGTGCAATGCTTGGTATGGGAGTATTCTGGATATATCAAGGAATGCATCCTGTTCTCGCTATACTGGCCGGACTTGGCGAAGGACTTATGGCCGCTGGTGTATTTAGCGGAATTAAAAATTTAAGAGAAGCATATGATGACCCTGAGTTTGTAGAAGGGAATGAAGAAGATGAGTAAGTACACAGGAGCATATCCCAGCGTATATACCACTATTAATTATCAAAAAAGATTAGCTAACGAGGCCAATAGACTTGCATATGCTGGTAGACCTAAAGAAGCTGCTTATCCTAATGGACATCCAACAGCTCAATGAAAGGCGGCTCAAAATAAAGTTGCAAAAGGATTCAAATATTGGTCAGATGCTAGTCGTAGAGGATTTTCTTGTGATGTAGGCGCTGGAGTAACCATTAGGTCGGTGTATGATAAAAATATGCCCCTTGGGTTATGGAAACAATTAAAATATATGAATGCCCACCCTGAGGCATATAGAAAAGTATCTCCAGCAAATGCGCAGCCTGGAGATATTGGACATTATACAAAAAAGGGTGTTAAAAGAAGAGGCCATATTTTTATAGTTGGCGAAGGTAATAAAATTAAAGAAGCTTCTGCTGGCAATTGGGCTTTCTCAACCACAAGCGCTCATAATGCTCGTTTTGATATGAACAATAAATCAAGATTAACAATATTCAGGGTAGTTAATCAACAAAAATATACCCCTTTAAAGCAGGGGTCTAAAGGTGAAGAAGTTAAGAAACTTCAAAAATACTTAAATTGGTATTTTAAAGGCGATAAAAATTTAAAGGCTCTTAAGGTCGATGGAGATTTTGGGCCAATTACCAAGGCTAGAGTAGAACGTATGCAAAAGAAATTAAAGGTAACTGTTGACGGAATAGTAGGCACGAAAACATTAAAGGCAATGCAACAGGTTAAATAATTTTTATTGCTAATCTAATTGGAAAGGTAAGATAAAATTATGTCTGAAACACACGATTTGTCAACTTTAAAAATCAATTTTTTAACACAGGCGCAATATGACGGTGCGACTGTAAATGATGATGAAGTTTATATTTTAACTGATAGTGGAAAGGGGGCCCAGACAGCGGCCCCCGCAACAACCGGCTATGCAACAGCCAATTTAAAAAATATCGTTTTGTCAAGTGAAGACGCTACAAACGCAACTGATTATCCAAATGGAACAGTATGGATGAAGTACGGTAGTGAAATGACATTACTTGATATGTTTTACCCAGTCGGTAGTTATTATGAAACCAGTGATGCAAATTTTAATCCTGAGACTAGTTGAGGTGGTACTTGAGAGCTAGAAACAGCTGGGCGAGTACATGTATCAGCAGGTACTGGATATAGTACTGGAGCTACTGGCGGTGCGACCAGTGTTAGTTATACGCCTAGCGGTACTGTAGAGAATACATCTGTTACTCCTAAAGGAACTGTTGGTAATCATACACTTACGATTAATGAAATTCCTTCACATTACCATGGATTTAATGCATATAATGGTGGTGTTGGCGCCTCTTCAGCAATTCAAAGAGGCTGGTATGGTACGACGTCTGAAACATCTGTGCAAAATACCAATGCTAAAGGCGGTGGAGGAGCTCATAATCATGGTTTTACTGGTACAGCAGAAAGTCATAAGCATACTTTTACCGGCACTGCTAAATCAATTTCTGTCATGCAACCTTATATAGTTGTTAATAGATGGCATAGAACGGCATAAGGAGGTAATGTATGGCTAATAAAAGTGGGAGTATATATGGTAATTATGTAGGAAATACTAGCTATGGTTATAGTTACAATCGTTTGCGTATTGATTGATATGAAGATGCAAATAGCATAAATAGTACAACTAACACATCAACTGTATATGCAACTGTATATTTAGAAAATTCATTTGGGTCACATTCCGATGGAGACCCAACATGGGTAACTTTAACAATAGATGGAACTAGTTATAACGCAACTTTAAATTATTGGTCAGGTTCAACTGTAACCCTTATATCAAAATCAAAAAGTATAACTCATACTAGCAATGGGTCAAAATCTATTACAATTTCAGCAAGGTTTGATACTAATGGTACTTCAACTGGCGTAGTAACAGCAAGTGGCACTGCGGTATTAACTACAATTAATTTATGAAGCAACGCTTCTGTTGCAAACAATGGCACTACATCACCGCAAAACTCTGCAACTGGAACACTTAAATGGAAAGGAACTAATGGCACTAGTAATGCAATTACTGGGTATACTGTTAAAAAAGGTTCAACGCAAGTTTATTCAGGTACGGCGACATCTTGCACGGTAGATTTGGCTTATGGCACAAATACTTTTACAGTAACTGCTACGGCACCACATAATTCCCCAAGCGTAAATATAAGTATTGTACGTTATCCAGTATTAAAAATACAGCATAATTTAAATGGCGGCACAATAGCTGATGCACCACATCAAGATGGAACAAATAGTCGTTGATTTAAATACTCAAACAATTTAGTAACAGTTTCAACAACTACAGCTGATGGGCCATATTCTACACTGGTTTCATCAATGACAACCGCTGATTCTTATATTAATTTATGAAACGTTGCAACATATAATGCGACTAAAACTGGGTATCATATAACTGGTACTAAAGCATATAATACTAAAGCGGATGGCACTGGGGTTGATATTAATCAAGAGTCGACGGCCAGTAGCACAAATGTCGCTAATACTACAAATTTAAATGGCGGTACAACATTAACCGCAGATAAAACAGTTAGTATTTATGTTAATTGACAACCAAATTCTTATACAATTAAATATAATGCGACTGGTGCAATAGGAAGTACTAATTCATCGACCCATTATTATGGAACTAGTAAAAAATTAACAACGAATGGTTTTACCAAGCCTGGCTATATTTTTTATGGATGAGCAACTACTCAAGCCAAAGCGGATGCTGGAACACGTGATTATACGAATGGCCAGTCAGTTTTAAATTTAACTTCATCTAATGGTGGTACAATTAATCTTTATGCTGTTTGACAAGCAGCGCCGCCAACAAACAAATATGAATTACCAATAGCTGCAAACACAGATTCTGAATGATTAAAATTATATAGCTATTGAGCAAATATAAATAAAACTTGAAAGAAAATACAAGATATTTGAGTCAATGTCGATGGGACTTGGCGCAAAGTCTTTTAAGACCTCCTTTGAAATGTAGGAGGGGGGGGAGGAATATATGGCAAGCACACAAAATTTAACTGAATTCAAAATAAACTATCTCACCCAAGAACAATACAATATAGCTCTACAGAATGGGCAAATTAATTCTGATGAGTTGTATTTTACTCCCGAAGATAGAGGAAAAATAATAGTGTCTAATCAAGACGCTTCAACCCCAGAGGCATATCCTGAAAATAGTATTTGATTAAAATATGGAGATGCGAGTGGAGGCCAGGCTGACTGGATAGTTGACCAAGGCGCGAGCGGAATTTGAACCTATAGAAAATGGGCAAGCGGTGTTGCAGAGTGCTGAGGCCATTTTTCTAGTAGTAGTTTAACTTGAAATAATTATGGTACTCCAACAAATGGGTATGCAATGTATTATTCGACACCAGTTGATATTGCTCTTCCTTTTACGATGGCAAATGCTAATTATTATGCTATGGCTACCGCCGCAGCAGTAGGGAGCAACGTCGGTTGGACTGCCGGTATGCGTACGCGTACTACGACACAAGTCGGATTGAGTTTTGTAAGAAATGGCAACACAGGAACTGTTAGTGCTGATATATATATTAATGGACAGTGGAAATAAGGGGGTGCGGTAGTCTATGTCAACAAAAACAGGCTATATTAAAAACTCCGGCCCTAAGGATGCTGCATTTGATGATGGCCCACATATTGGTGGTGTTATTAAATTTGTTTGTACCAGAAGTTCAGAAACATCAAAAAATGTTTCTGTTACAGCTTATTATTATTTAGGTTTTGGTAGTTATGCTAATTCAAGTGCGTCTTATACTCAATATCAAGTAACTATTTACGCATGAGAAGGTACTTGGTCAGATAGTACTCATCCATCTAAAGTTATTAATAGCAGTGGTACTAAATGGAAGTGTATTAGTAATACAGCTACCTATTTTTCTGCACATGGTGATGATTCAAATATTGACGTAAAAACTAAGCCTACTCAAAAAACTGGAACAATAGGTAGCTGGACTATTTCTAATTGGACAAGTGGTTCAAAAACATTTAAATTTCAAATGCGTGATAATGGCTTGCAAGATACATATACAGTATCAATTGCTGCGCCATCTTATACTAGCACTATTACTGCTACTGTTGTATCAGCAGATACTACTATGGGTACTGTTACTGGAGGCGGAACTTATACTTCTGGCGCATCATTTACCATTACAGCCACTCCTAAAGCAGGTTATGAATTCGTTAAATGGACTTATTCCGGAGGGTGAAGTGGAGGTAATACTAGCGCAAGTGTTACTATGTCTCAAACGACATCAGGCACAGCAACGGCTAGTTTCCAAGGCAAGCTACAAACAATTACTTTAAATGCAAATGGTGGCAGCGGTGGTACTACTAGTGTTCAAATTAGAACAGGCACTGCGGCCGGTAGTTATCCATCAATTACCAAACCAACATATACTGGACACCATTTCTTAGGATACTATGATGCTACATCTGGTGGCACCCAATGATATAATGCGTCCGGTAACTCAGTGCGTCAATTTACTCTGACGTCTGGAGCTACTTGATATGCTCATTGAGCTTTAAATACTTGAACTATACATTTTGACGGGAACGGCGCTACTAGTGGTTCAATGGCCAATCAAACGCATACTTATGGAACAGCATTAGCATTTCCAGCTGTTGGTTTTACTAAAACTGGTTATAAATTTAATGAATGGCAATGAACTGGCGCATCAGATGGCGAAATTCGTCATTATCCTGATAAATATAATATGTCAGGTAGTTGAACATCAACTAATGGCAATACATATAATATGATTGCTCAATGAACTCCTTGTCATGTAACTATTAAATATCATGCTAATGGGGGTACAATTGCTAATGGCTATTCCAGTGTAGATGGGTTGTGACGGCTTGGTAGTGACAGTTTAGTTGAATTATCAACAGATAATGGCAGCACATGAGCCGATGTTACATCCTCTCCGTCTGTAGAAAGTACATATTATAATTTATGAAATGTTAGTACTTTTGGATTAAAGAAAACAGGATACCATATTGATACTGAAACAGCTTATGCGTTAAATACAAGTGGAACTGGTAATTTATTTAATCAGCAAAATACTGCGGCCGGTGAAACTAATCCAGTTACTACAAAACGACTTAATGGCGGCACGGAAATTACTGCGGATAAAACAATTACTTTATACGCCAATTGAAAAGAAGATACTGCTACTTTAACTTACAATAACGGAGGCTTCGGTACCGTTCCAGATGCAGTAACAATGCGATACACCACTCAAACGGTTGCCGCGAATGCGCCAGAGGTATTTGGCAAAGATTTTTTAGGTTGGAAACGTAGCGATAATAATGCAATTATTCAACCGGGAGATGTGATTAAAGCTGCTAATGTTATACCAACTAATATAACGTTAACTGCTCAATGGCGCAATAAAATTATTACATGAGGACAAAAAAATAATATTTGAAACACTGGCAATACTTTATACGCTAAACATGGTGGGGAATGAAAAGAAGTTATTTCCGCTTGGGTATTAGTAAACGGTGTTTGAAAGATTGTCTTTGGAACTGGTGGCGGCGCTATTGTTGGTAAGCCAATTGCAACGAATACATCCATATCTATGCTTTTGGGGTCATATGATATAGGAAATAATAGCGATGCGGCGAATGCTTGAATTCGTAATAAAACAGATGATTATGGATGAGTATATATTGATTATGATGAATTGGACGCAATGACTGAAGCGTATGGTGGTACTATTACCTTAAATGTAGGCAATTGTGGAACAATTTCAATTCCAGAAAGTGACCATGAGCGTTATTTCCCATATGCTTTATGGAGTGATTATGGGGTTGATTTAAATTTACCCGTATCTGCTATATGCACAACTTCAACCGGTCAAAATATTCGTATAAATGTCGTAAAAATTAATAATGCTATAGGTTTACAATTTTTATTAAATTAAATTCTTGAAAGGAGGAAAAAATTATATGAGTTTACAAGTTTGACTTCCTTTAAATAAGGATTTAAGACAAAAAGGATTAAGTGATGTGACTATTACAAATAATGGGGCTACTTATGATAATAGCGTTGGCTGTCCTATGGGCGGTTGTTATAGTTTTGATGGCTCTAATGATTATTTAACGGGCACGTATGAAGGAACTGATAACATCACTTTTGCTGCATGGATTTATTTCCCAACATTACCGGGAGGAAAACATGTTTTTGATGGACGTATTTCTTCAAATGGCGACGTTGGATATCAGCCAATGTATATTACAAATACTCAAATTCAAATTGGATGTAGTAAATCCTCATATGTATATTTTAATTATACATGAGCAGCTAATACATGATATCATGTTTGTGTTACACATTCACCATCTGAGGGCAAAGTTTATATAAACGGTGCATTGATTGGAACATCTACCGCAGCAAAAGGGGCAAATTATGGTGCGTTAACATTTACATTGGGGAGTAGATTCAATCAAGCAAATTATTGCAATGTAAAATTCAATGATGTGCGCATTTACAATGAATGTCTATCAGCAAACGATGTAGCAACACTCGCCACTGGATTAGCGGTACACTATCCATTAACTCGGCAAGGTTTTCCTTCAGAAAATTTATTTCAAGCAACGGCATTTGATAAAGAAGAAATAGGTACGTTGTTTGGTAATAATGCTGGCGGTTGGGAAAATCGACCATGTGGATTTTATAATGGAGCTGCATCAAACCATAATATTGCAAATGGCATAGATACTATTACTGTGGATAGCGCCAGCAATATAGGTATTGCTTTTTGTAGAAAAGCAAGCGATATTGCACTCGACTCTAATTCATATTATACGATTTCATGTGAAGCACAAAGTACACAAACCTCTAAACCGTTATGCATTGGATTATCTTATAATAATGGAAATGCAACAAGTCCTTGGATATGAAGAGGCGGAACCAATCCTCAAAATTTTACGGCAGTAAACAAATGGCAAAAATTTACTTTAACATTTAAACCTGATGCGGATACTCAGTATATTGATTATTGTTTTACTGTATCCGGAGAGGCTGGGTCGTCATTTACTTATAAATTACGACACTGTAAATTAGAAAAAGGTTCTACAGCAACTGGTTGAATTCCAAATTCAACTGATACTCTTGGAAAGTTAATGGGATTAAATTCTAATGCAATTGAAGATATTAGTGGCTTTGATATTCATGGTATTAAATCTGATAATTTACAATGAACAGGTGATACGCATATTTATCCAGTTTGTGCAGATTTTACTTCAGGGCAAAGTTGCGCTATATTAAATCCGCCTGATTATGAAGGTGCTACTAATTTAACATTAGCGGCATGGGTTTATCCAAAAGCAAGAAATACTGATAGAGATTGTATTTTAATTTATCGTGGTCAATATTTAACTATTGATAGTACGGGGCATTTAAGTGCTTATTCATATGGTAAATCGCCTGCTGGATACCACAATAGTACAGGCACTATACCATTAAATCAATGAAGTCATATAGCTATTACTTGAGATGCTAGTAATGTAAAATTATATATAAACGGTTCATTAGATACAAGTGTGGCTTGCACAGGCGCACTTGCAAATATATCCAAAACAATTGGCTGTATAGGTTTGGAAGTCCATCCCAATTGAGAAAATCCTACATCAACTAGTCGTCAATTTATTGGCTCCATTGCTGACGTGCGTGTATATGCAACTGCTTTATCAGCAGCTGATATGACTAAACTTTATAATAATACAATTTATTTAAATAATATGCACAATATTGCTTAAGCAAACTTGACTTTAGCAGAAAAAAACCATATAATATAGTGTTACAGAAAATAAAAAAAGGGGGAGAGAATTTCTTCTCTCCCCCAAAAGGAAATAACTATGTCAGATAATGTAAAAATTTATATAACAGTTAAAGATGTGCGCCAATTTAAAGAATATGAAAGTTTTTTATTTGGTGTTAGTTTTAAAGAGCCCGTAGAAGTTTGTGTTAGTGTAGATGAATTAAATAAAAGATATTACTATGACACAATTGAAATGAATGGGCAATATATAATTCGACAAACTGGCGAGTATGACTTGCGTCCCTAGTGTAATGGTAGCACACTGGTCTTCAAAACCAGGGTAACCGTGTCCAAAGCGGTGGGTGTGGGTTCGAATCCTACGGGGCGTGCCAGACAATAAAAAAAGGGAGAGCATTAAGCTCTCCCTTTTTTTTAATCTTCTTCCGCTGGTAACATCATAACCTTTTGATAAAGGTCATGAATTTTACCATCCCCGCCAAGTTCTTCATAAATATGAAGTAATTCGGCAAGTTCATTGAATTCTTTATGAGTTACATAACCGCGGCTAATATAATTTTCACAATCATTTTGTAAAATTGTCCCATAATATCTAATATTTTGTTCCATATTATGGTCAAATTTCGCTTTACAACCCATCATTTGGTCGTTTAATTTATCTATTTTCTCTAATACTGGTTTCATCTTATCATCTACAATAGCGATGAAATCTGCATTTTCTTTATTTTCTAATAATTCTTTATAACGATTTACCTCTTTGGATAATCTATGAATGACTCACATAACGGCTGCACTAACTAGTCCAAAAAGGATTTCTAACCAATAGGCGTTTAAACCCTCCATATTTTTTCCCAACCTTTCCTAATTCTTTTCGTTGTTTTTTAAGCTATACATGCCGGTTACAATTCCCGCAAAGATTAACCCACCAATTAAATTGCCAAAGTAAGTTAACACAAGGTTAGGGAAATATGCCCTCATAATAGCCGTATCTTGACATACCAAGAAATGATATAAATCTAAAGTTGCATGTTCAAATCCGCAAACGCCGAGTGTGAACATTGAAATCCAAATGGACATTACTTTTTCAAATGCAGAGTCTGTGCGTTTAGCAGTGAATACTCCCATACAAGAAGCTACGCATCCAATAATACCTTTAATAAAAGTTTGAAAAAAATTAGCATCTGTTTTCATAGTAATTTCACCAAGTGCTATAGTGCTAATATTTGGAATTTGGCCAGCTCCCCACATCATTAAAATAAAAATAATTATTCCAAAAATATTAAATAAAGTAACACATAATGCCGATAGCGCAAATTGTTTCCACGTTAAATCTTTTTTATATGATGCTAATGAATATAAAAAATGTGTTGAAAATAAATCAGATTTAAATGTATCACATAAAATAAATCCTAACGGTAATACCGCTGCTGCTATCATTATACTACCAGTAAATAATAAAGTTTCCTGGAACATAAATCCAGTTAAACCAATAAAAAAACCAGCAAGCATTCCATTAATTGCCAGCATTAAAAAATTATTTTGTATAGCGACATTTTTTATTTGGGCCTCTTTAATGAATAAATTTGCTGCTTTTGTTAATCCCCTCATTACTCCTACTCCTTCCTTACGTTACCCTCAATAATGTCCTAAACTTTTTATAATATGGCTACCAATGCAAATGGCGTCGGCCTCATCTTGCGTACAATGGACGCCATAAGTTTCAGCAACAAAATTTTGGGCATTTCTCTTTTGTTCTGCTCTTCCTCTTCCTTTAATTTTTAAAGTTGACTTTCAAGTATTAGATGAAACAATTTCATATTTTGCGTGTAACTCTTCGCATAATTCTAAAATTACTCCAAAAACATTTGCCAGTACTTTAAAAGTTTTAACATTATTGCCTACTGAAGATTGCATTTGTATATCTTCAAAAGCAACATAATCTATTTGGTTTTCATGAATTAAAAACTTAATCGCTTCTCTTAATTGTACGAGCCGAGGTCCAACTTCTTCATCGCGTAAATCAATCTTGCCGTGCTTTACTAATTTGTCATCTTCAAAGATTGCGTAACCAGTAATTTTCGACGCTTGGTCTAGTGCTAATAATTTCATTTTTAGTCCCTCCTCTCCTATGCATATGAAAAAAAGGGCAACCTAATTATACTAGGTTGCCCTTTTACTTATTTTGAGGTGGAACCAAAGCCACCAACTCTGTCGCCCTCTACTGGATGGTCATCATCTGTAGTCAGGTACGATTTTATAATACCCTGGCCGATAATATCGCCCTTTTTTAATTGAATGGGGTATGGACTTAAATTAATTAACTGGAAGAAAATTTCTCCTTCATTGTCGGGATTATTATAATAATCTTTATCAATAATTCCTACTCCGTTGGCTAAAATCAACCAATATTTTAATGGAGTGGAACTGCGCACACTTAATTCGAGATAAGTACCAGGAGCTAAATGACATTTAACTCCGCTAGAAACTAAAGTGGGGCGTGCGCCAAATCTTTTTGTGAATGCGTTCACATCTGATAATGTCATTGCTACTGGCATTAAATCAGGGTCGCCTAATTTATCCGTTAAACTTGCGTAAGGATAGATAACAATGTCTTCGGCCACCTCCATATCATAACCAGCGCTTGAATATGTTTTTCGGACTGGAAGATTAAAGCCTTCATCATCTTTAAATCTACTTACTTTTTCAAACCAACAATCTTTCATTATGCATCTACCTCATAAGTAATTTTTACTCTACGGTCAGGCATTTTTTCATCAGTAAACATCTTCGTGGCTGTTACTAACTGATATTCTTCTCTATCATCCTTTGGGCCACGATATTTAGTTTTGTAACTGAAAGAAATCAAGTCTGCCCATTTATCATTTGTTAATTCTTCGTGAAGTGCTTCTACTTCGTCTACTGTATCTACACTATAATATTCTGTAGTTTTTAATAAATATTTCATTTATTCGTTTACCTCAACCGTAATTTTATTTCCACTAAATTTTGTATTCTCGATTTCTCCAATTTGAGCTTTCACCTTTTGGCACATATCTCCAAAAGTACTGAATAATTTTACTCGATAAATATTTTTTGCATAACATTCATCGGTAATAACATGCCCTAATGACTCTAATGGTGCTTTTGCGAGCAGGTGAATTCTTCCATTATCATCTACTTTATATACGGATTGGTCTCCATCAAATAATTGTATTTCGCTATAAATTACTGGCATTTAATCACCCCCTGTGAATAGTCAAATAAGTAAGCCACATGCGCAGTATTTTCTGCGTCAGTAATCCAACATTCTATAAGTTCATCATAAATTTCTATCGATTTAATTTCTCCTAATACTTTAAGGCACTCAACAACTTCGTCCTCAAATTTAGGTTCACTATCTTTATCTAAAATAAAAATGGTGTAATAGTTTAAATCTCGGCATAATAGCATAAAATATTGTGAATCAAATTTATATGTTAAATCTCTAATATATGTTTTGGCAGTTGTAATTTGTTCATCATCAAGAGCTTCTAACTGTTGTACCGCCATTTGATTAATCTCATATAATGTAACACCTAAATTTTGGTCAGACTTATATTCTTGCCATTCGCCATCCATATACTGGTATACTTTTTGCTCATCTTCAACCAGTGCGAATTCTTTATCTTCGTGAATTTGTAGGCTATTTAGAATATTAATATCTTTTACTCTTACCATTAATTTTAATTCCTTTCTGTCGTATATTATATTATATAAATATAATTTTTGAAAGGCAAAAACGATGAAAATAAAAAAGAAAACCCCATATATATTTAGGATTTTTATCCTTATATATGGGGTTCTGAGAGGTTTTTTTATTAAAAACGTACATTTATATTACTTTTAAAAAATAAATGCTTTAGAATCGATTCTACGGCACTATTCGCGATTTACTCTCCAACCTTCTTCAGTGCGTTCCCACACGCATTGATTTGAGCTACCGCGCAATTTTAAATTAAGGTCTTTAAAATTTTTATCAAAAGCGCCGTCAATTAAGAAATTAATTTTGGATAAGATAGAATTAATCTTTTCATTTTCAAACTGTCTTAATTCATTCATCGTATATCCAGTCCATAAGTATATATTAATATGGGGATAAGCTATTCGAACTGCACTTACTATATCTTTAACCATATCTAAATTTTCTGATGCTAATGGTTCACCGCCCAAAATAGAAAAGTTTCTTTGAACACCATTAGCCCCAATTAATTTAATTATTTCCCATTTGGTTTCTTGGGTGTACTCATGACCAGCATTGAAATCCCACGTTTCAGGATTAAAACAGCCATCACAATGGTGTGGACAGCCTTGAACAAAGAAAGAAACACACACTCCCTCTCCATTCGTAACATCGTTTGAAATTATTGTATTATATCTATTCATCTGTTAACATACCTTCCGCAAACATCGCTCCAATAGAATTACCAAAAACAACTAATAGCCATTTTAATAGTGCATCCCAGGAGTGTATTACATATAAATATGGCGCATCTGCAATACAGTGTTCACTTCCTATCAATATAAAAATTATAATTGCCCCAACTGTGATAATGGGTATTTTACATTTAACGGCTATATGAATTAAAAACCCGCATAAACACCCATATAATAACATTGATAATAAAGATTTAGAAAATTTAACTGTTGCGATTTGAATTAATATATTTGAAAATTCAATATTAGCGCATGCATACATAGTAACAACTAATAAAATACCTAAACAATTACCAATAAAAATCAAAATATAAGGTTGAGATATTTTATTAATAGCAAAACCAATCTTACCAGTATATAACGGAATTTGTAATTGGATAATTGCTAAAAGTCCAAAACTAAATAAAGTGGCACCTAAAATGGGCGGGGTGGTTAAGAGGTTAATGATAACCCCAAAACCAATCAGTACCCCAGCAATAACGCTTTGTTTAAAGTTTTTTACTATGTTTAAATCTATCTTCGACTTCTTTTTGTTTTCCATAATTAAATGCAGTTTTATAATCACCAGTTAAATAACCGGTTACTCTTCTTAATCTTTGAATATGTGTTGACCCACACTCTGGGCAAGCATTTCCTATCTCACCTGTCCAACCGCAATCAAGACATGTATCAGCTGGAACATTTACTGCAAAATATGGAATGTCTTTATCCATAGCATAAGTTACAATTTGTTCAAGTGCAGGAATATTCTTTAAGATAGCGCCCTCTAATTCAACATATGTAATACATCCAGCGCTAGAATATCCAGTTAACTGACTTTCAATATCTATCTTATCGAAAGGTGAAATTTCTTTCCATACAGGAACATGCATTGAATTTGTAAAATATTCTCTGTCGCTTACATTTGGAATCTTGCCATATTGCTTTTGGAATTTTTTCATAGCGGTATAGCAAAGATTTTCAGCGGGGGTATAATATACTCCAAAATTAAGACAATATTTATTTTTAAATTCTGCACATCTTGTTTTAAATAATTGTTCGATGTGTTTTGCTACTTCCATACCTTGGTCGGTTGTATGGTCGCAACCAATAAGAATTTGAAGAGCTTCTGCTAATCCTAACTGACCAATTACAATTGTTCCATGCTTTAAAGCACTTCTAATACCTTGCTCTGGGATATAACCAGCCATTGTGCCATTCTCATACATAAACTTTGCACTTGAGGCATCTTGTGAACAAATATAATCAAATCTTTCTAAAAGCATATCCTTTGCATCAAAGATTGCCTTATCCAAAATCTTGAAGAATTCGTCAACAATATCTCCGCCTTCTTCAACTGATTCCTTCGCCTCCATTGCAAGAGTTGGAAGTATAATTGTTACTGGACAAATATTTCCACGACCATCTTTAAGCTGGCCAAAGCCGTTAATATCAAAGCCATTCGCCGTGCGGCATCCCATTGTACTGAAATATGTACGAGGGTCATTTCTATCATATCCAGCATTACCACTCCAATCTACATTTGCATAGTTTGGATATAAACGCTTTGCGGTTGATTCAAGAGCCAGTTGGAATAAGTCATAATTCGGTGTGCCGGGTTTGTCATTAACTCCTTTCATATATTGGAAAATTCCGCAAGGGAAAATTGGAGTTTTATGAAGTTTGCCGACACCTTTAATTGAGCCTTCCAAAAGTGCCTTAATAACCATGCGCCCTTCTGGTAATGTGCAAGTACCATAATTAATTGAAGTAAATGGTAATTGATTTCCTGACCGGCTTTGCAGTGTATTTAAGTTGTGATACATGCCTTCAACCGCTTGCTGAGTTTCTTTTTCAGTCATTGCTAATGCATATTTATAAACTCTGCCATCATATGCCTTCCACTCTGGGTCGGTAATTCCGTATTCAGTGCAGTTATGTAACATATGCTCTATTTCATAATCAATTTCATCGATGGGTTTATCATTGATAAAACACCATCCATCAATATAATGTTTAGCGAATGATTTTCTTACATAAGGAACCATCGTCCAATCTAAATGACTTGCACTTACTCCACCAAACTGTTGTAAAGATTGTAACTGGAATAATACGGCTACTAATTGGAATGCAGTATTTACTGAATTAGCTGGGCGCACATCAGTTTGTCTTGTATTAAATCCTTTTGCTAATAAATCATCAAAAGGAACTGTTAAACAATTATGCATACCAATAGCATAAGAATCTAAATCATGAATATAAATACGATTGTTTATATGATTATTGCGAGATAAATCAGATAATAAATTATCAATCGCATATTGTTTCATAATTTCATTTGAGGCTTCACCCCTACGACCACCGAAACTTTTTTCATCGACGTTCGCATTTTGATTAACAACGTTCGATGCATCGAGCTTTTCTTTTACTACTTTCATTAATTGAGCGTTGCGGTTTCTTGCGCGGGTGCGCTCATCTCTATATGTGATATAAGCTCTAGCTACATCTTTACGTTTACTACTCATTAAACCATGTTCTACAAGGTCTTGAATTTCTTCTACCTCTAAAACTTCTTGGTCTAATCCTTCAATATGGTCGGCTATATTATGTGCTTTTTGTTTTGCAAAATCACTAATTTCACCATCAACGGCTTCAAAGCACTTTAATACGGCGTGTTCAATTTTCTCTCTATTAAAATCTGTGTGCCGACCATCTCTCTTAATTACTTGTTTCATAATGTTTTCTCCTCCTTAAGTATATAAAGCATTTCTAAGGTTTCATACATTATTGATTTTTAATTAAAATGGTCTATCTTAATTTGCCCTATTATTTTTTGGGCATTTTTATCAATGTCTGTAATTAGTGTATTATCTAAAATAATTAATTCATTTGTATCTAATTGTGCAAAATCTGCTTTATCAGTATGATAACGTCTAAATATTTCTTCAATATCAGGGTTTGTTTCACGCAAGAGCTGACGCGCCAGTCTTTGATTATCACCTTGCACATTTAATAAATATCCTATAACCTGTACGTTATCAATTTTTAATAATTGGTTATATCCACCTGGACTAAATACTCCAACATTAATTTTATCTTCTGATAAATCATTTTTAGAAATACCATAAAACCAATCGTTAAAAAAATTAGCAGTTAATAATTTTTTATCTTCTACTAAATGATAAAAATCTTGCAGAGTTAAAAAATGATAAGCTTCATCTGTTTCATTATCTCTGCGAGGCCGAGTGGTTGAAAAAATAATTTTGTTCCACTCTGGCTGCAGTTCGATAATTCTATTTAATAAAGTATCTTTACCCGACCCAGATGGGCCAAGGATTGCTACTATTTTATACATCTATTTTATATTCCTTTATAATATATTCTATTTGTATTGATGGGTCTGTTTTAGCAGTACCAACCATAATTAAACGGTCTCCCTCTTCTTTATAGGTATATTCAAAACTATTATCATTGCCGCGAATCGCCTTAATCGCCTGATTCAGCGATGTATAAATTCCATAAATTTTTGGTTCAGCAATTATTCCTGCGCCGGGCAGGCTAAGCACTCCCCACATCTTCCACATATATTACACCTCCTGGTATCTTTCACTTTGAAAATTTAACGTACCATCTCTATTAATCGCAGATACTTTATATAACTGATGACCAGCACTTGTTCCGTATTTTTTCGCTATAAAGTTATCGTTTGAACGGAAACCTTGTACCATAATAATTGACCCACGATTAAACCAAGATTTTTCAACAACGGATTTTGTTCCATCGTCATTAATAACAGATATTTGTTTATCAAATAAACTGAAATATTCTTTTCTAAATTTAACTTCTACAACACCAGTTGTAGTTAATAATGAAACTGTACTACGAACTTTGTCTTTTGCTATACAAGTTCCACAAATTTTATTTAATTTAAATATGTTTCCCGCATGCCCATTCTTTGTTGTATATGTTCTTTCAACTACTGGATGCTCTGGTAATTTAAAGAAATCAACAATTCCATATTTATCTGTATTTGTTCCAGCCAATTCGTGGTCATGATAGTAAAAACATAATACTTCCATTTCCCAAGTTGAAATTGTGCCTGATGCATACCGGTCCCATGTTTCATTAAATATCCTAATATTTAATAAATTTAATAATTTGTCTTTATTTGCATTAATCCAATCTCTAAATACAGTTTTTGTACCTTCATAATATTTATCCCAAGTTTTTACAGATAAATACATTTCACTATCAACTACATCAACTGAACTATCTAAACCTAACTTAATTAAAAAGTTAAACGCTCTATCATCTATTTTATATTTATCCTTTGAATATTTGCAAATTGCTTTTAAATATCTATTAAATTCATAAATACTCTTTTCATTTTTTAAACTCTTCGGTACTAAATCATAATCCATTAATGCCTTTAAATTTTGAAGAGTTAATTTTTTCTTTTTATCACATACATCCCATAAATATTGAGTCATACATTCTTTACGGTCTTGTAATTCATCAAATGCGCCACTCTTTATTAATGAAATCATTGCTGATTTTGTTGGCTTAATTTTATCAATAAATTCTTCAACTGTCGCATATGGACGATTTGCAATAATTTCTTCAACTAATTCATCGCCAACATTTAACAACGCTTTCATGCCAAACAATATACGATTATGTTCAACATCTGGGATAAAACCAAATTGAGAACGATTAATATCAATTAAACTAATTTCGATACCAGCTTTTCTCATTTTTCCAATTGCCGTTGCTAATTTCTTATAATCAGTTGAACCAGACGCATCTTCTAATGAACCGCTATCTACGATTAAACAAGCCGTATCCCAATATATTGGATTAAAATTCGTCGCCAAATATAATGTTTGTATTCCTACAAAACTATACGCTAATGCATGTATTGTACTAAATGAATATCCCATTTGTGGGCCAACACCGCATTTCCATACATAATGCCCAAGATTCATACTCTTGGCTTGCGTTAATACTTTATCATGCAATGCTGGAATCTTATCCATTTGTTTTTTACCAACAATTTTCCTCGCTGCATTCGCTTCTGCTAATGTAAAACCACAAATATCTTTATCCATTAACATTCGCATTAATTGTTCCTGTGAAGGTGGTACCCCATATGATTCCAAGAAATATCTTTCCAGCACTTTCTGTTCAGCCTTTGTTAATCCAGCCTTATCCATTTCTTGATACCACAGATTAATATTGTTTTTAAACCTAACATATTTATCTAATGGAGATTCTTCACCTTTTTCTGCGGTCATTAATCGAATTAATCCATTTGTGTCCGCCATTTCTGTTGGAGTTTTCGGTTTAACTTTTTTTGCTCCTTGTGTTCCAACAGCCGAATCAAACTGGAAACAGTCAATAACATTACCATTTGCCAACGCATTCCAAATTCTTGGGTCTTCGATTGGTAAAACTTCGGGGTGCAAATATTTATCATAAATCTGCCTTAATGTTAAATCTTTTTCAATTAAACCATTATCTTGTAATAATTTAATTGTTTGAATAATAATATCTTGAACCGAAGTTAACAAGAAATCATATTTAACATTACCAGCGGCCTCTTCTTTATGTAAATCCCACTGAGTTACTAATGCGCCACTTGGAGTCCTCATAATTGCCGAATGGTCAAATATATCTTCACCATATAATATAACACCAGACGCATGACTTCCACGACGAGTTATTAATCCTTCAATTCCTTGAATAATATCTAATAACCCTGGATAGTTATTCAACTCATAAATAAATGCTGATATTGGGGTACGGCCCTTTTCAGGATTGCCTTGAATCATATCTTTAATTGACCAACTGAAACCACGTTCAACCGGAACTAATGAAGATAAATATTGCGCCTCATCAATATCAATTCCATTGGGGCAATCTTTACTTCTATATCCTCGGCATGCTGTTAATATGGCCGCCTTTGATGTTTCCGTTCCAAAAGTTGCAACCTGAACAATTCCTAATTCTCCACGTTCTTTACGAATCGCTTCAAAGATTGCTGGTAGTTTACTTGGCGCCAAATCCAAATCAATATCTCCCAATTCAACACGTTCATCATTTAAATAACGCCACCACGGAAGATTCCATTTAATTGGGTCAAGTTGTGTAATTCCTAATAAATAATGATTTAAACCTGAACAAGCTGAACCACGGCCCGCTCCAACTGTACTTCCACACTCCCAAAATAAATCAATATAATGTTGCAATGTATTCGGATATGCGAACATACAAGTTTGAAGTTTTTCGCCTATGATTCTTTTAACTCTGGCCTCTTCTTCTAATCGGTCAATATATTCATCTTTTAAACCGATACCTTTGTTAATTAATGCTTCAATACATTGATTAATCCAATATCTTTCTTGAACATTATCACTATTAAATAAACTATTTAATACTGTCCAACGACCTCTGTTAAACTCACCCTGAAGCCCATCCCATCGATTACCCTTTGGATACTTTTTAACATCGACCTCTGGAATACTTTGATGATGTTCCAAACTATAAAACTCAATCTTCTGACGAATTTCTTCAAGATTATTCACCATTTGATTAATGGTTTCATCGTCATAAACCAGTTTTAAAAAGTCATAAACCTCTTCGGGCTTCATCATATATGAAAATTCATAGAATGAATCAACTTCTCGCTCGCCATCTTTAGAATTTAAAAATGCTTTATGAATCGACCTATCTTCTTTGTTTAAATAATGGCTATCTGTTGCAAAAACCATCTTTAATCCATAAGCCTGTGCAATTCTTAAAATCTTTTTATTAACAATTAACTGGTCTTCATTATCTGCTGGCGCTACCTCTAAATAAAAATCTTCTCCAAAAACTTCTTTTGTGAAATCTAAAAATCGAAGAATATTATTATAATACACCGCCGCCGCATTATTATCTCCAGCCATCTGCGCTTTCGACATTAATAATGCATTACTCGATAATTCACCACCAATACATGCCGTTGTTCCAATTACATGGCCGGGATACTTTGACAACACTTCTTTTAATTCAGACTTTAAAGTTGGAACTCGTTCCAATCCTCGGTCTGAATACATATTATACCAAGCCTTTGAACTTAATTCTTTTAACGCTCTAAAACCTATCTCATCTTTTGCAATTAAAATGAAATGATAATACTGTTGCCCTGATTCTCTTGTATCTGTTAAATAAATTTCATTACCTAACCCAATAGTGAAGTCTGGATTTGTTTCTCTCAATTTTTTCGCATATTGATTAACCTCCATGGCCGCACTTAAACTTTCATGGTCAGTAATAACTAAGCCGCTTAACCCTAATTTTACCGCATGATTAATTAAATCGATAGGTTTATTAATACTATCAATTAAACGTAAATTAGATTTAAGAATAATGAGTATGATTATGTATGCTATAATAACTACTCATTGTCAACGGCATCACCCCCATTTTTTTATTTTATTCCTTATTATTATTATATCATAATTATATAAAAAAAACAACAGAGAGTATCATTTTACCTCTGTTATTTTTGTCTTACTACTACAAGTTTTGATTTTGCTCGCGTGATAGCGGTATATAGCCATCGCATATGTTCTTCTTCGACATAAGGGAAATTTTCTTCAAAGACTAATACCTTATTATATTCGCTACCTTGACTTTTATGGGCCGTAATGGCATACCCATAATCAAATTCACGAGGTCTTGCTTCTCCTCTAAATTTCCTCCAATTAGTTTCATTAATTGTTGGCACGCCAGTGGTTAATAAATTATAATCAACCAAAACATCATTGTAATAGGGGTCACCAAGAGGACAATCAATATCAAATCCTTCGGGGAGTATATCCAATTTCATCGCGGGATGCAGCTTACGTGTTTCAAATTTACGAATGAAACTGATTGTTCCCGTCATTCCGTTCACTAAAGCGTCCCCAATATGGTTAATATCTTCCCAATAATTATTTAAGCAAATTATTTTATCGCCTTCTAATGGCTCTAAATCTTCAACGTCATAGAGTAATTTCCTTACGTCTTGATTAATCTGCCGACGAGTTGCATTTTTTGCACAAATAATCTGGTCTGCCCAAGTAAACATTCCTGGTATTACTTCTTCGGGGTCGATAATTTGAATTTGTTCACCTTTATATAATTCTAATGGCTTGTTCTGACGCACATCCATTGATAACCTAATAATTTCATTATCCTGAGCTTGACGAACAATTTCAGACAAGAAACAATCGGGGTGGTCTAACATGCCGTTGTCCTGTGCTTTTACTGGCGGCAATTGGCCTGGGTCGCCAAAAGCAATAACTGGAATGTGGTGTGATAATAATAATTCCCAAATATCTTTCGGCAACATAGAAACCTCATCAACGATAATAAGTTTATATGAGCCGATATATTTTTTAGGAATGTGTTTAAAACTTCCATTAGCTTGCGGTACCGACCTATATAATAATCGATGGGCGGTCTGTGCATTATAGCAACCTTTGTTCGCCATAACTAAAGCCGCTTTACCAGTAAACGCGATATAAGCGACTTCGGTCTGTGGGTTTAACCCAAGAGCATCAACTACTATTGGAATAAGTGTACTTTTTCCACTTCCCGCATAGCCAACAATAATAGTATAAGGGTCTTTGTGCTGATATTTTGTTTTACAAATTTTAATTGCTTCTTCTTGTGAGTTTGTTAAAATCATAATTAATTATATTATATTTTTTTTAAAAATCCCAATATTTACTTTCGTATATGTTGTAATCAACTATATCAATTCGCAATGCGTCGCCAAATCCGACACTGCGTTTACAATAACCAACTATATCCATATATTTGCGTTTGCCTTTTGGCTGAACATTTATCCATTCATCTTCGCCAAAAAATGTTTTCATACCATTAATTTCATTAGTTAAAGTTACTTGGAATGTTTTTTTAGGCGAATAGCTCATAGTATCTGTGGTTAATGGAATATTTTGAATAGCTATAAGCGGTTCTTCTATACCTGTTCCCCATAAAGACCCGGCATCGGCTAATGATGCTATATCACCTTCGTCGATTTGAGTAACATCATATATCTTATCAACCAAATAACATTTTTCAAAATTATAACCTTTTAATTTTTCGTTGGTATATTCAACAAATTTATTTAAGTTCTTATCTGGAATGCTAATACCGGCCGCATTGTCATGTCCATGGCACCAATCGATTAACCCAGAATCTAATGCAAATTTTTGAAAATCTGCAATAGGGTATCCTGAGTTACGCATTGACCCCGCCCAATGTAAGCCGTCTTCTTCATTGACAGGGGATAAGATTAATGCAGGACGGTCATATTTGCTCATTAGTACTGTCGCTACTAACCCAGATAAATTTTTAGTGTCATCATTTGACTTTTGGTTTTTTATTAGTATAATTTTGTTGTCCAACAAACCTTCTTGTGCAATGATATTTTCAAGTTCATCTGCCCAAGCTTTTTTGGCTCTATCTTGCGCTGCTTTTACGTTTTTACATATGCGCGCAGCTTCAATATATCTTTTTTCTAATTTACCTTTTGCACCTCGTTTACTTGAGGGAATCTGTTCGCTGGCTTTAGAATCTAATAATGCTTCAAATACTAATAATCTTTCTTCTTCAGACCCAAAACGAGTGATAGAATTAATTAATGGGGCAAAACTCCAAGCTAGTGTATGCGCATTTAAAACTCCGTTATTTCTATAATTATCCATTTCAAATAAGTAGTTTAAAAACTTATTATTAATGGTCATTTTATTTAATAGTCTACGGGTTTCAAAATTTGTAATAGGCATAACGTCAGCTATCATTCCCAATAGAGCCAAATCTAAAAATGAATCAGCATATTCTACATTTAATAATTTATCTAAGCAGCAACAGAATTTATAAACCATTGTGGCGCCAGATAAATCTTTGTTTTCATAATCGCATAATTTATTATTTATAACGCAAGCATATTCAGAATACTTTTGAGCATTATGATGGTCGATAATTAATACATCGATGCCTCTGTCATGGAGTTCCTGATGCTGAATATATTCTTCTGAACTTGCGTCAGGAATAACTACAAGTCTAATATCATCTGGCACAGTGCTGGGAATAATTCCGTGGTGTTTATTATTATGTACTCGGTATATAATATTATTTTGAGCATAATCTTCATCTACCTTGTTTATATAATTAATGAAAATCGAAGCACTGGTATAGCCGTCACAATCGGCATCTGCCTGCACAAAGATTTTATCTCCGTTTTTCCAATGTTTTAATAATAACTGCGCTCCCTCTTCCATATGTTCGATAGAAGCTGGGTCAAAAACATCATCATCATTTGTGTGTAAGTAATGATGAATATCATTTAATTGAAAACCTCGGTTTAATAATACCTGAATGAGCGCAGAATTATTATGTTGTGTATTTTGTATTAATTCAAACTTCATTATAAAAAAATTCTTTCATTAAATAATTTCATAAAGACTTCTTGCCCATTGTCTGTGGGACTGTCTTTATAATTTGTAATCATCTTTTTATCAAAGATAAAACTTATTGTCGTAAAATTTTTGTATTTATTATAAATTCTACGCAAATTTTGAACTAAATGCGAATGTTCCGAATCACCTAACTGTTGAAACTGGCGGTCAAAACCTATAATAACTTCATTTACTCCAAGATTTAATAATATTTGCATTTGGTATGCCGATATACTGCTACCACAACAGGCCGTTGATATATCTAAATCAGGCCCAAAATAACCACGATATTGTAAACAACTTTTTTCTGACTCAAAAATAATCGCTTTTTTAAAAGATGCAATATTATTTTTACTATGATTTATATTGTATAAATTCATTCCAAGAGGGTGGGTATACAATATATTGTTGATACGTAAAGGACGGTATTTACCATACAACTCTGCCTCAGTTTTGCACAATGTCCTACCACGCAAACCTATAAACCTATTATCTATATCAAAATGTGGTATAGTAATTTGGTCTCCTCCGGGGTAGAACCCGATGCGCGCGTCATTAATTACGTCTTGCGTGATATGGTCATTTAACCAAGGGGTGAGTTTAAGGTTGTAATTAAAACGATTCAAGATTTCATTATCATACTCTTTTAATGATACCGTTAAATCTTTATTTTCTAAAGATTGTATACGATTATAGTTATCTAATATATTCCAATCTTCATCGTTTGTCGTAGTGTCATTATCAATTTGAGAAGTAATTCCAAATTTATAAGCGACATATTTAACGGCATCATTAAGGTCAAATTGTTTATGCATTTGAATATCAGCTACTTTAATAACTAAATCAAATACATCAAAGCTATCATTACATCCCGTGAAACAATGAAACATTTGACTGTTGGTATAATAATAAAGTTTATAACTACCTTCACCTTTTGGGTTATGACAAATTGTGCGGGAGAGAATCCCAAAATTTGTATATCTTGGGTCTCCCCCGAACTCATCTAACAATTCAAATACGTCTTCAATTGTAACTTGTTCCTTAATATCGTTTTTATCTAATCCCATTATTTATTAATAGTTGCGTTTGTCGATTCTGCGGTTTTAGTATATGTAAAAGGCACGGGTTCATCATTACAAGTAATAGTATATTTTGTAAAATCTATATCTTTACTATTACTACCAGTAGTTGTGTAATAATATGGATAATATGAGTGTGATGCTCTACCATCTTTATATCCATCCATATAAGCATCTTCGAGCATTTTTTCTAACTTGTCTTTTTCGATGAGGAATCTATTCTCATCATATTTTTCAGCAATAACTACTTTATACATTTAAAACGCTCCTTTGTCAATTTCAATTTGCAAATCTTCAATTTGCACCATTTCATAGGTATAAGTTGTGGCAAAAATAGGATTAACTCTACACGTACCTAGGTCTGCTTTACACCAAAGATAAATGCCTTTATATTTGCCTCGGCGGTTTTTATAAATTGACATTTTCATATTTGGAGTTAAATTTTCAGACGAGTTACTTAATATACGGCTTAATCCCTCCATATCAGTTGAGGTTGCGGGCAACATAATTGCGCCCCAGTCTATTTTATCTGCTATAGCTTTTGCTCCTCGCAACAGGTTTTGGTCTGGCGTTTCTGAATCTTGATATTGCCCATTCAACTGAGTTGACGATAAAATAAATACGTTATATTTTGTTGCAATATCTTTTAACTTTACTGATAACATAAATAAAATATTATCTTCACGCAGATTCATACCCCTTGTACGGGTTGCAACTTCTTCTAAGATTTTTAAACTTGAATGAATGTAATCATAGAATACATAAGCTACATCATGGTCACGGATATTTTTCTTGATAGTATCAGTAATATCTTCTAACGAGAAGTCTGGTAATACTTCAATATAAATCGGTGACCGTTTTAATACTTCTGCGGCATGGCGCACTCGCTGTTCCTCATCACCAGTATATTTACCATTTAAAATATGGTCTTCGTTTACACTGGCTAAAAAAGCCAACATCATGGTTTGAAGTTCGCTCTTATCTTGCTCTGTAGAAATATACAAACAAGGTTGCGCCACACCATTTGTACGCCATCCTAATAAATCATCATAAATTTCGTCACAACCAATATTACAAAAGTCTGCAATCATTGTACGAGATTTACCAACACCAGTAGGAGCTGAACGCAAATAAAACTTTCCAAGTCGAGCGCCACGTGTAACGGCATTTATTAAACTACCATACATCGGAACTCCAACCTCTGGATATTGTTTTAATTGTTCAATCAAATCATCAATATCATCACCGGCCTGAAGAGCTTCACCGCCCATATCATTAACATAAGTTGCTCTAATATTAGAAATCATTAAATCAACTTTATTTGCCAGTTCTTCTAAAGATGAATTATCTAAATTCTCCTCTTGGGTTTGTTTTTTCTTGGCGTCAAAAATATTGTCTGGGTCATAAATAAATTTAATATCAATACCAAATTTATCATAGGCCCGAAGCAATGAAAACTTTTTCATTCGATTATAATAATAATCAAATGTTAATGGATTCGCTGCCGCTGACACTTGTGTTAACCATTCTTCACCTTTTTCTTGCTTATACACCGCCTCGCTTTTTGGACGTGAGCTTAAAAAATCTGCGATGGTTTCAAGGTTAACTTTATTTGCCCCTAATTCATGTAACCTATATATCGACCCAAAAACTATTTTATGAAAGTCATTGTCAAAATCATCTTCATTAATATGATATTTATCGGTTAAATCTAAAAGAGATAAATCGTTATAAACGCAACCAATAACTTGCATCACCGCTGCTGTATCATTATATTTAGATGCCACGATTTTCCTCCTCTATTTCTTCATCTAAAAACTTAAACTTCTGACTTACAAATGGTTTTGGGACCGGCACAGGTATTGTAACTTTTACAACTTCTGGGGTGTAATCTTTTAACATTACTTCTCCCGGTCGTTGTTGCGAGTTAACCCATAATTGGTAATAATAATTATAGGCGTCTTTAAAAACATAAGGGACAATTCCTATCCCTTTTGCTCTGCCTATATCATACCCTTTAACTTCATACGCATATCTTAAACAACGCTCTATTTGTTGATATGTGTAATTCAAGTTCTCTCGATAATTTTTAATTTGTGTTAATACTAATGGAACATTATAACTTACACCGAATAATTCTTCGATATAATGCATTAAAGATGTTCTTTGTTTTTCATCTAATGTTTTTTGTTCTAACGCATTATTATAACAAGTTTTATGTGCATATCGAGCGCCAATTTTGACATATTCAGTTGTATCCCTGTCAAAATGTTCCTTACAATAGGGGCATTTCACAAGTGCTTGTTTACCCATATTTTCACCTCTATATAATTATACGAAAAAAATATAAAAAAAACAACCTCAGGGTGCTTTAACCCTGAGGTTTGAATCTTACTTCTTATTTCATTAAATCTTCTTTAATCTCTGTATTGATTAAATAGATAAACTCAGCCTGAGTCGGGGTTGTATCTCCAATCTTCTTTCCTCTGCCGAGATATTTCTCAACAATAGCTGCAATTCTTGGACGATAGTAAGCCTCATTTTTCATCATAAGGGGTGAGATTAAGTTATTAAATTCTTCAATTAATTCATCATAATTATAAGTCGGTTCTGAATTAATTGTTACACGTTCATCAGTAACAAACTTACCTTGTGTTTCAGCTGCCTCCTTGTCAATTGCCGCATTTAATGCATCAACCAAATCCTGATAACTAAAATTAATTACCGGCTCGATGTACTTGAAACGACAACCAACGTCATATTCGCCATCTAATGAACGAAGAATCAATTTGCGTTCGTTGCCGATAATATCGGCGCATGCATAAATATCTGCCATTGCTTTCGCAATATCGTTAACAGATTTCTGTGCTGTTGGAACAACCTGGTTATACTCTGACCCATCTTTTCTCTTAAAGGACTTGTCCTGTGAGTGAGAGATGAATAATACGGCATAACCCATCATTGTTAAACTACGGAACGCATCTTCAAATTCCTTTTTATATTTTGCCCAGCCATTGACAGACCAACCACCGTCGCCAAGGTTTTCAATGCCGAGCTGATTACAAATATATTTATCGCATAAAGCAGCCGCAATATCAATTGTATCAATAACCAGTGATTTAAATTCTGCCTGAACCTCAGGTTTCTTTAATTCACGCATAAGGGATTTAAATTCTCCCCAGCTATTAATATCAACCTTTTTAATACCGCCAAGAGCATTATAACCTTTTTCAAATGCAATAAGCAGTGATTTCGGCATCTGTGAGCCAAAAGTAGTTTTACCGACTTTTGGCACGCCATAAATATATGTAATATACCCACTTAAGTCACGACTAACTTTAGTCGGCTCTAGATGTAATAAATCAAATCCCATACTACATTACCTCCTTTTAATTAAAAATCAAATGTTTTGGCTTTAGCTGGTGCTTGAGTAGGAGTTTCAGGCATTGTAGGAGTTGTATTTACTGTTGGAGTTTCAAAACTTGTTCCTCCGCCTCTATTTGCCTTCCACTGTTCCCTATTTGCTTTAAGTTCAGCTAAATATACCTCACGGTCTGCAATCATCTGCTTTAATTCGTCAGCGGTAATTGTAGATTCGTCATCCCAATCATATGGGTCACTCTGTGCCCAAGTAATAACATAATCTTTACGACTATTCTTTACTTCTCTTACAGAAGGTTCTCCAAATGCACTTTCCTCTACAATCTGCCTTACAATTGTTTCAGAAATTTCTTTACCCTGTACCCTTGTGAATACTGGATTACTAGATGATGCCTCTAAACCTTCAAAATAATCAATCGCATTAGGATTTAATACTGAAAGTTCAACTGGTAACATTCTCTTTCTAAAATCATCAAAAATGCAACCTTTAATAATTCCTTTTTCCGGCAGATTTCTATCGGGGTCGGCTTCTTGACGTCTAACTCCAGTAATAACCATATCAACTTCAAACTTGTTACGACCATCTTCATCACTTGACCAAGGGCCAGTTGTATGAATAAATCCGCCCTCATTTCTTTTTACAGAAACAAGTTCATCTGTACCAGACCTATCACTATAAAAATCATTAAGTGCAATTGAGGTGTCAACCCTTACTTTTACAGCCTTCTCGGCACCTCCACCCATTACTGTATCAAAAGTACCATTAATTAAATTCGCTAATACAAGATATACAGGATTCTCTTTTTTCTTACTTGTAAGAGCTGTTACATACGGATAATAAATCTCTACGATGTTTGTGCAATCATCGTCCGTTGCTACCTGAATACTACCCTGAATATACTCTACTCCTGGTGTTTTTGCATTCGGACCAGAAGTCTTTAACTGTAAACTATGCTGATAAACTAATCCTTCGCAATGAAAATTATTCTTCGTCTTTTTCATCTAATCTTTTTCTCCTTTAAAATCTTAATAAATTATACTTTTTTATTTTTTAAAAATCCACTTACTTAAAACAATAAATCTTTTGCATAGGGTAGTTGCATAGCAAATTTAATAAAGTTTGGCAATAAGGGGTCGTCCTGGCCAGACCATTCATTCAATTTATGGTTTTTCCTTTGTTCTACAATAGAACGGATATTTTCATAATTCATTGTAACGGTTCTGGTCTGAAGCCATGATTCTGGAAGTAAACGTATTAATTCTTTCCAATAGCGTTTATCTCCAGTTTGAATATATCTTTGACGCAATGTTTCGCAATTACTGATGGCATTAAGCCAAATATCATTAATTGTAGAATCTTCGCTCTGTGGCGCTCTGTCATACACTTTTAAATCACGATTGAAATCACCTATTTCAAAACAATCTATTGTAATAGGCTCACTTGCTAGTTTATGCATTGTAGAAGTTGAGTTAGCAACAGTTCCTACTTTATAGGTATCAAATTCTTTCCACCAATAAAGCGGAGCCGTAATATCAACTGTTACAAAAATTTGACGCATAAATTTGCGATGCTCAGTGCCACCTTGAATTAGATTCTGCATTAACTTCATATCCTTTGGGCCAATAGAAGTGTATAGGGCATTTTCGCCGTCGTTATATAAAATTATATCTAATAATGCCGAAACTTGTTCTTGGCCGGTCGGATAATCTCTTCCCCATTTTGATAAATGGGCGCGAGCTATTGCGGCAAAATCTTCTATAGAGCAAATGCCCGTTTCAGTATCAGATTTTTCCCAAGATTCTAATGGGTTGCGCATACCATGTATTGCGCCATCAAAATTATAAACTATAATATTATCAAATTTCATTTATTCTTCATTACTTAATGTATAACCAACAAAACGCTTACCAAGATTATATTTCATGAATTCTTCCAGTTCATCAATATAGATATTGCCTTCAATATCAGAAAGGTCATCAGTATAATGAACTGCGTTTACTCTTGGTAAATCGTATGCTATACATTTATAGCCAATATTTTCAGGGTGAGCGCATACGATAGTGCCGCCCGTCTTAGCAGCTTCGCGAATTAATTGTTTTGTCTTGCCTGTGCTTTTCGCATTAATAATCTTAAACATTAAGTATTTCCTTTCTTATTTCATACTATATCCATAAGTTTTGGCTTGATAAAAATCTTGCCAATACTGTTCTTGTTCATTAAGAATCTCTGGTGGACAATCTTCTAACCATTCAAAAGTAAAATTTTCTATGCCATGTTTTTGCATAGCGGGATATAATTTATTCATTGGTGCTTTTTCCGCCCCCACCGCACATTTAATATGTGTTTGCCAACGCGCACTTCCATCACGTGCTTGTCCGACATAACACTTTCCATTAATTAAATTTGTAATTTTATAAATACCAGTTCGTTTTTCTTGCCCTAAAACCCTACCAATTAGGTCAGATAAAGGGCGCTGATAATAAACTGAATAAATTACTTTATTTAATGGGCGCGGGTCACGAAGATACGGCGCAATAGATTTGATTCGATTAATCTCTTCTATATCCGTATCAGATAAATGTAATTGATAAAACTTTTGTTGATTTTGTTTTTCAGCTTCTCGTTTATACGCTTCAACAGCCGCATTAGACATTGAGCGCATTTTTGCTAAATTATCTTTATACTCTTGGATAGTAAGATTATAATTATCAACAAACTGATGTAAGGATGCCGATGTTTCATCAAGTATTTTTAAATACTCTGTTTGATAACTTTTAACATACCCATCATATTTACGTTTTAAATCAACGCATTTATTTTCATATTCTGTTTGTAATAATTCAAGCTGAAGTTTTTGATTTTTTTGTTGTTGTGCTTCGCTCTCTTGAAAATTACTATCTAATAATTCTTTTTCTAATTTTAATTGACTTAGTTGGCTTGTCCATTCTTGATTCTGTTTCCATAACTCTTGGTTAAGAGCAGATAGTTGTTCATTATTATGTTGCAGTATTTGATTTTTTTCTTCTAATGACTCGTCTAAAGATTTAGTTCGCTTTAAATGTGGCCGTAAGATTAAATAAGTTATCAGAATACTGCATAATGACGCAACTATGATTCACATAATCTGTACATTAGACATCCAGTGCTAACCCCGCATCATTCAAAATTAAATATTTAACATTGATAAAGTTTCCATCTGGACCTTGAACCTGCATTGGCATTCTATATCCAAAATTTTTGGTACTAATTGCCATTGTAAATGCACCATCGATAGATTTTTTACTAATTCCTAAAGCAGATTCTAAATCAGCAGCTGTTAGCTTTTTATCTTTGTTATCTTGTAAATATTTGATTATTCTCTTTGTGTTCTCTGTCATAAAATTTTAATTCTCCCTTAAGATTTCTCGAACTCTGTTGTCAATTTCATCCATGTGGTGAAGTCCAAATAAGCCATCTTCTACCATTAAACCTAAAATTTTATCCTCGGCTTCGTCGGGGGTAATTAGATTTTCCTGGGTTTGTTTTTCTATATTAGCAATGGCTTGTGCTAATTTCTCTATACGTTCTTTTTTCATAATAAATTATACAATATTTTTATATAAAAAAAAAGAGAAGAGTTTTATTAAACCCTTCTCTTAATTGTAAATTTATTTAGTGCTATCTAACTCGTTCTTATAAGTTTGGGCTTTGCAAGCATTCATTGTCATATTGTTGTTTTTCCACCATGCTCCCCAAAGCAGATAAGCTGAAGAAGCAATGCCTGAAATTCAAGCATAAAGCATATCTTCACTACAAGGAATTGGATTTTTACCGCTAATAGTTAAAATCCAGTTAACCAGTAGTACGATATTAACCACTAAACGTGCGATGGCTTCGATTTGCATTTTCTTCTCAATATCTTGAGAAACATCAGCGTCATCAAAGGTTACTTCTTCCACACCTAAAACCTGTTCCTGCTCCATTAAACCTTCCTCCTTAAAATTTATATATAGTTTTTACAGCACACCCTCCGGTTTAAGGATTTCATCCACGATTCCGTATTCTAATGCGTCTTGAGCGGTGAGCCAAAAATCATCATCATTATACTTATCATATGTTTCTTCATCAATAAGGGTATGTGATAATGTATACTGTTTTACTTCATTCTCTAACTTATCGTTGAATTTCATAAAACTCTTTGTTTGTGCCGCTGTACCATTAATAGTTAATGACCCAGCGTGCATCATAAAGATGGTAAAAGGATAACAATCCTTATGTACATTGGGATTATTTTTCCCAGCAATTGCTAAATTAAATCCCATACTCAGTGCATAACCTAATATATGTATATATAAAGGCTTCTTATAATTATCAATAATATTGCAAATATATAAACTTGGGAATACTCCGCCACCTTCTGAATTAATGTAAAGGTGAACCGGTTTATCGCTATCATCTTCATTGAATTGTAATAACGGCATCCCAACAGTTTCAACAATATCAGTACTGCACTCATCATTAAAAATAATAGTGCGGTTTTCAAGATTTCTGAAATACTGATACCCAATAATATTATTGTCATTTAAGCATTCGTCTAATAATGTTGATATGTCCATACTGTGTATATCCTTTCTTGCCGTAGTTTATTTCACTATATAATAAAAATTTAAGTTGTAAGATTTAATGGAAAAGTCCTCGTTCTAAATTTTGGATGTTGATACAATTGAGGTGCCTTTAATAAGGGTTGACCCCCTTGAAATTCGTGCACCGGTCGGAACATCTGACCCAACAATACATAACGAACTTGTTGCACCTACAATTAAAATTGTATCGTCATCATTTATCATACCTGATGATACTATTTTTCCAGTTTTGCTATTTAAGTTATAACCTTTAACGCCAAGGCCACCACGATTTTGCAGATTATATTCTGATACGGCTGTCTTTTTACCATATCCGTTTTCAGTAAATAACGCAAGTAAATCAGCAGGGTCGCGCACTGCTTCACAACCAATAACTTCATCGCCCTCATTTAAACGGATACCAATAATACCCATTCCAACTCGTCCTATTGGAGAAATTGTGTTTGTGGCAATGTGTTCTACTTGTCCATTAGCGGTAATAATTAATACCTCTTCTTCGTCAATTAAAATTGTGCTGACTATTGTATCATTTGGTTTGATTTTAATCGCCACCATACCTTTTTTATTACGTCCAGACCTAATATATTCACTTAATTCGGTCTTCTTTAACATACCTTGTTTGGTAACGAATAAAATATATTTAGCCGTTGTGTGTTGGTGAATCGAATAAATAGTTTCTACTTCTTCATTTGCGCCAATATCCAACAACATTTTTAATGATACGCCTTTAGAGGTGTTATTTCCTTCTGGAATATCTCCAACTATTAAACTGTACATTTTACCAGCATTTGTAAATACCATTAAAGTATCAGCGGTATTTGTTTTAATAGTTTCTGCGGTAATATCATCTTGAGTTTTTACACCTTTACCGTTTTTATTTTGTACCTTAAACGCAGTAGTAGGGATACGTTTTATTAATCCACTGGCGGTTAAAATAACCATGCACTGTTCAGGCACGATAGCGGATTCTTCTTCCTCTTCTTCTTCTACTAAATCAATAACTTCAGTACGGCGTTCAAACCCATATTTTTTAACGAAGTCGCCTAATCTTTCAATGAAAATAGACTTCTGCGTATCTTCATCTTCAATGATGGCTTCGCATTCTGCCATTTTAATTTTTAAATTATTTGCCTCCTCTTCTAAATTATCTGCCTCTAAATGAGTTAATTTAGATAATTTCATATCAAGAATAGCTTTTGCCTGACGTTCTGTTAAAGAGTAGTCATTTATTAATTGCATTTTGGCGTCTTCAGTATTTGCGGCGCCTTTAATCAATGCAATAACGGCATCAATATTATTTAATGCAATTAATAAACCTTCAACAATTTCTAATCGCTGGCCTGCTTGATTATAATCATACTGATATTCTTTATGGATACAACTAACATTATGATTAATATAAGCATTAATATACTGGTCAAGATTTAATAGTTCGGGAACTTTAGTAATCATTGCATACTGATTTGCATTATAGATTTTTTGTAAATCAGTGAGTTTAAATAATTTATTTAAGATTTTTTTCGGTGTATCGCTACACTGAATTTCTATTAATAAAGTATTTTTATCACTTTTATTTAATACATCAGTAATGCCAGTAATTTTTTCATCTTCAATAAGTTTCTTAATATCTTTTAAAAGCGGCTCAATATATACTTGATAAGGTAATTCTGTAATTAGAATATTATTCCCATCAATTTCTGTTTTTGCCCTTAAAACACAACGGCCTCTACCCGTTTCATAAATGGTATGAAGTTCTGACTTATTGATAATGACTCCACCGGACGGAAAGTCTGGGTATATATTATCATATGTAATACGTCCACGAACTATATATCTTTTAACTTTTTCAAAAAATTCATTTAAATTCCCGCATAACCAATTTTGTGCGATGGTCATACCAATTCCCTGAGACCCATTAACAAATAATCTTGGGAAAATTGCGGGAAATACCTCTGGCCATTCGGCATCTTCAGAAAAATTTAGAATCATATTAACAACATTCTTGTTAATATTTCCAAAGAATCCATCTTCACTCGCTTTTGATAAACGTGCTTCAGTATATCGTGCGCTTGCTGGTTCTGGGCCAGCTTTCTGTGACCCATTTGCGCCGTGCCAATCAACCTCTGGAATATTATTAATCCATGGTTGTGACATACGAGCAAATGTATCATAAATAGCGGTATCGCCATGCGGCCAAAGTTCTCCAATAACCGCTCCAGAAATCTTTGCAGATTTTACATGCGGTTTATTGGAAGTATAACCTTTTGAATACATTTCCCAAAGACAAGCGCGCTGGCCAGGTTTTAAACCATCGAGCGCACTGGGGAAAGCTCGCTGACTATTTGCTTCATAACTGAAGTCTAAAAAGTTTTGATGAACTTCTTTACATACATCTATTGGCATTATACATTCGCTCCTTCCCCATATTTTAATAAGTAATCTCTTCGGGGTTCAACATCGTTGCCCATAATAATCTCTAAAAATGCGTCTGTGTTTTCGAAATCTGAAACATATAACAGTTCTACATTTCGTGTCGCAGGGTCAAGTAAATATTCACTTAACTCTTCTGGACTTGACTCACCAAGTCCTTTCATACGACTTACGATATATTTATCATTTGGATGTTGCTCTTTATATTCATCTAAAGCCTTGCCATCTTTTAAATAAATATATTCATTCTTTTTAGTGGTAATTCTAAATAATGGCGGAACCGCCTTTGCAATATGTCCATAAGTAAATAGCTCAGGGCATAACCACCAAAAGCAAGTAATTAAAAGATTGATAATAGACTGACCATCGGCATCAGCATCCGCCGCAAATATAATCTTTCCATACCGCAATTTCTTTTGGTCATAAATTAATCCGCCATGCTCTTTATCTATATCCAATCCAAGAGCCTTAACGATATTTGCCACTTCTTGATTGCCGTACACTTTTTCGGGGGTGGCTTTACGAGCCGAAATAATCTTACCACGAATAGGGAAGATTGCTTGAGTTTTTCCATCACGTGCTTCAATTAATCCGTTCGCCGCACTATCGCCCTCACAAATTATAAGTTCGCAATCTGCACGACTTTTTGACCACGCATCAACTAATTTAGTCGGTAAATTGATGAATTTCGGTTTACCTTTAGTTTCTAAATTACGAGCATTGTCCCTTGCCTTTTTAGCAGCTTCTCTTGCGCGTCTTGCAGCCAATGCTTTATCGGCAATTATCTTAACATCTTTCTCATTTAATTCTAACCAATGGTCTAAATCTATTGAGAAATCTGCTAAAATATCAACCATATTTAAATTAACGACAGTAGTTTTAACCTGCGCGTCATATTTTACATTGGGCACGGTTAAGTTAAAAACAATATACATACCTTCCTGAATATCATCTCCAGATAGGTTTTCTTCTTTTTCTTTTAACCAACCTTTTTCCCTAAAGAATTTATTAAACTGTCGTGTTAAAGTTGATTTAATACTTGTGATATGGGGTCCACGGTCAGTTAAACCAGTGTTTACATATGCGATAATATCACTTGAATACTTTGAAGTATAAGTTAAGATAAAATCAAGTTTTTCTTTATCCTTTGCGATATTAATTTCACAACGACGTTTGATTATTTCATCTTTACCAACGGCTTCGTCCACTAAATCACTTAATCCATTTGCCGAAAAATATACGGTATTCTCACCATCAAGAGTAAAATCGATAGTTAACCCCGGACATAAAGATACTAATGTCTTAAACAGATTAGTGATTTTAGGAATTTCAACTTGCGTATGGTCAAAAAACTCTTCAGACGGCTGCCATTCTACATATGTGCCCGTAGGCTCATTAGAATCTTCAACTTTACGACTATCAAATACACCTTCGGTAAAATGAATTGCTTCTGTTTTTCCATCTCGCCAACTCTGCACATCTAAATAATGTGAGAGGAAGTTAGAAATTTTAGAACCAATACCAAAAGCGCCTAATGAAGTTCCTTCATAAACGCCATCGGCATTATACTTACCACTGGTATTTAATACACTAAATGAAGCTTCTAATATAGTCTTACCATCATCGCGTACTTCATTAATTAAAAAACCTTGTCCATAATCACGCACACTAACAACATCGTTGTTAATCACAATTTCAATTTTATCTCCGTGCCCTAAACGAAATTCGTCTATTGCGTTTGATAAAATTTCTACCAAGAGCTGCGTTGAATAGGTTGTATCACCACAATATACTCCAGGTGAATGTCGCGTAAATTCTAATGGCGTTAAGGTTTCAATTGAATCTTTACTATATGTATTTTTATTCTTCGCTTTCGCCAATCAACGCATCCCCTTTCCATAAGATGGCTTCGGGTTTAATTTCACCCGTTGCCAATTTATCTGCTAATTCATTATATTTATCGCCGTTATGTCCTTTGACTTTATAAAACTCTACTTTTGGTTTCTTAATAATCATAAAATCATAAATAGTTTTTATAATATCATAGTTTTCAATTCTTCGGCAAGCCGTATTTTTCCAGTCATTCTTCGCCCAAGTATACATCCAAGTGCAAATAGAATTAAGGGCATAATATGAATCACTATAAATTGATAATTCTTCATTTGGATACTTTTTAAGTACCGCCCATATGCCTAGTAATTCTTGTGCATTATTAGTTGTATTTTTTATTCGTGGACTAGAAAACGCATCAATAATATGGTCATGCTCATCGACGATTACATATCCAAAACCGCCAACATTTCCAGCTAACCTATTATGTACTGCGCTACCGTCTGTATATGCTTTTAACATAAAAAAATACCCTTCACATTTAATTTTATTCTTTTCTATAGTATATTATACTATATTTTATAAATAAAATCAAATATAAAGGGTTCTACGCCTTATTTCAATTCTAAATTGTATGTATTGGCTTCTGTATCTTCTGTAATAATTGCCACATTAATTTGTTTACTTAATGCGGTGGTGGCATCTAATCCAATAAAATGGTCATCTTGAAATGCATTGTAATTATTTTCGTCATTCCAATAGCTTGAAGTTCCCCAATGGCCACTAATAAGATATTTACCTTTTTCTTTTTCGTGGTCAAACCATCCAGCATTATACATCACATAAGGATTGCCCCATGTGCAAGCCTCCCAATGTTTAGGGGTTGCTTCAGTGCGCCAATCATCTTTATATTCAAACCAGTTGTATGCTGGATTTAACCCATATGAGTTGGCTGCTTTATAGAAACAATCAAACATGCGATGCATACCATCTACATCTAGTGGAATAAATGAATGGGTGATAATATATGGGCCAATCTCATAATAATTAACCCATTTATCACTTTCTAACCACTCGATAACACCCATATCTCTTAAAGTTAAGCAAGCGGCGTAAGTATCAACACCAATGTCATAAATTTGCCGATTATTTATATAAGGTTTATTATGTGCTATACTACAAATGGTTTTTGCAGTTCCATTAGACCAGTCATATGAGAAACAATCGCCTCTAACCAGACAATCTCTTAAAAGATATTCGTGATTCCCTCTGATTAAAATAATATTTTCCGGCCGGTGCGTGCGCACTAGGTCGTATAGTTCTAATGTGCCGTCGCCCCTATCAAATATATCGCCATTAAATATTAAATAATGGTTAGGATTATCTTTTTCATATCCCGCTTTATCTAATGCATCAACCATAATTTTATAGAACGAATGCACATCACTAACTATAAAATATTTTTTAATCATTATTCTACCTCTTTTAGAGCCTCTTCTCGTTGCTTTCTATTTTTTCTAATGCTTTGATAAAAGTTTTCGCCTTCTTCAATGTTACGATGAATCTTATCTCTTAAATCATCGATACATTCTTTAATAACATCAATATCCTCAGTAGTAATTTCAATCCTTTTCGTCAGCATTTTTGCTTCAAAAGAGTCTGGATTAAAACGAGGACTAGGAACTAGTGACCCTTCTAAACTTCTAAGTGCTTTTAATTCAGTCCACTTTTCTCTTTTTAACCCCTGTAATACTTTTAAGCAAGCTCTTAAATATGCTAACTCACTTCCAATTAACTGACTTTTAAAATCAGCGTCGTCCGGATGGCACTGCGCAGTTCCTACATATTCTGTATCTTTATATAAAATACTACACACTGCGACTCCATTAATTTCATCCCACTTATAATTTATTTTACTCATTTAAAACTCCTTTAAAGCTGCTCTTGGCACTCTATAACTTTCTGCTCCATTTCTTCAATAATAACATCTAATAATACTGGATAGCAATTTTGAGAATCAACCCCCACATGATACATAAAAGGTATGTCATTGAAGAAATTTTCGTTTTGATGTGTATGCCCATAAAGATTGCATGTACACTGTTTCAAACTCTCCTTTTGGAGATTAGCGGTTAATGATGGATAATGACTTAAATAAAAATGATATTTTTTATAATGTAATACATCTGCCCATTTAACATCAATTACGTTTGTGCAGGTATTATACATCACAATTCGATTATCTGTGTCATGGTTACCAGCGATAATATGAATTTTACCATTTAATCTTTCAATGAGTTTGCGATTTGTATTCAACATCTCTGGAGTACCACCGCCAAGACATACATCTCCTAAAAGATATACTATATCATCATCATGCACGACAGCATTCCAACGCTCAATGATACCCTCATTCATTTCTTGGACTGATTCAAATCCACGGGGCTTGTATATAAATTCTCTATCGTGATTAAAATGTAAATCGCTTGTTACAAAAATCATACTATTCCTCATTAATTACAAATACTTCATCGAATCCTTCTTCTATTGAAGGCGGTATCATTCTATTAAACATACCAGTAATCGCATATGGCGGCACGTGTTCTCTACCTGTTCTACCTTCATTACGTTTTAATGAAGTTTCTAATGGCGTTTTAACCCAAATGGCATATACATGCTCATAGGTGCCACCTTTTCGAGCAATGGCTTTTAATAATTTATTTCTTGTGCTAGGTGTTAAATTAGTCTGGTCTGCAATAACGTGATAACCATTTAATAAATTATCACATATATCTCCTACAAATTTGCGATAAGTTTCATCTTCTTTATCAAAATAACTCTCATCATCTTTTAATAAAGAAAATCTAATCGCATCTCTTGATACCCATTTAGTTTTGGGATGCTTATCGACATAGTATTTAGCAATTGTTGATTTGCCGGACGCTGGCTGTCCGCAAATTAAATATAAATTACTCATTAGTTTTCTCCATCATTAATTTACATTTACCAGTTGGTTGTTCATCGTCATAAGCCATGCAAGATGCTCCTATGCAATCCATAAATACTTCATAATAATCTGCTATAGCACTGCCATTGCCGGCGTACTTATAATCATAAACCTTTTTTTCTTTCCTAAACGGGCATTTGTTATGTTTCATACTTTTACTTCCTATATTTTTTCTATTATATATTTATTATATACTTTTTTATTTAAAAAATCAAGCCATAAAAAAAATCCCCCTCGATAAAGAGGGGGATTGACCAATAAGGTCTATATATAAACTTATAAAGTAAGAAAGAATAGAATCTTTAAAAGCAATATTTTCTTTTATAGTGTTGAAAATATTGAAAACATTCACATCAGGAATATAGGAATTAATTGGGGAAAGAAAGTACCTATAATTCACTTTCTAATATAATATATATAAAAATTTTTATAAAAGCAAATAATTTATGATATTTAGAATCATTTAATTATTGTTTGTCGACTTTTTTACACTAAAGCCTAAAAATGGCTGTTTCATTCTACAAATACATAAATTATTTGCTAATAAACTATATCTTGCGCAGATTCTTCTTATGAACTGCGGCGGTAACTGTTTTACCAACACCAATTACCACTCTATTTTTATTTACTTCAAATACGGTATATTGAGCATACCAAGCAATAAACTTTTTGCCTTCATAAGTAACTGCGTTTAATACCTTAACTTTATCGCCCGGTTTAAGGGTTTGCGCATCATCTGTTACCGATGGCTTTGGTTTCGCATATCTAATATCTTCTTCGTCCATCCAGCCAAGGCTACCAGTAGTATTGTAAGGGTGCTTTGCGCCAGGTATTGCACGGGTGATTTTAGTAGTTAATTCTTTAACTACTTTTCCAGCAGACTTGCTGGCATTTGAACTTACATATAATTCGCCTTTAATAATAACCTTATCTCCAACTTTAAACTTTAATTTGGGAGTTTCTTCTTTAGGTTCTGGCTTCGTTTCTTCTTTATCAAATCCATTATATTTGTTGTCTTTTATAAACTTGGGCATATCAACGTAGCAATAATCTTGGTCTACCGTTTTACCCGCAATTTTGTTTGACCTAATTACGTTCGTTTCACCGCCAAATTGCCATAAGTAGTTAACTGGTGAAGATGGTTTATTCTCCATCCAGGCAGCTACCCACTTGCCATATTTAGTAAGTTCAGATAAAGTCATTTTATTTCTAAACCAATTTAAATTTGCATAAATCACTGGATAATAATTTTTAGAAATTAAGTAATCACAGAATCCTTTTGCAGCGTCAGTTACCTTCTTCTTACTAGCCTTAGCTTGGTATACCGGGTCTTCTATATCAATAGCTATTGGATATTCAAACTGCTTGCCTTTTAAACAATTCTCATACATATATTTTGCTTCTGCTTGTCCAGCCTCATAGCTTGTTGCTCTACTGAACCAATAAGCGCCAACAGGCAGTTTTCTTTTAGTAGCTTCTTTATAGAATATTTCAAATTGATTATCTACTTTTTTACTAACACCATCTTTGTCGCCGGTAAATCCTGCTCTTAATATTGCAAACTTAACTCCTTCTTTTATCGCTGTATCCCAATTTAAACCAGCCTGCCAAGTACTAACATCGATGCCAAAAACTGGTTTATCTATTTTATATTTTGAAATATTCATTTAATTCCTCCTTTAAATCAGAGACCTTCCATATTTTTGAATGCTTGGATATATAGCATTTATCATACCGTTATAATCGGATATTGATTCTAATGTTTCTTGAAGGTCTAACTCTTCTACTGGGTCATATAATGACTCATCGGCCTCTTGTTTTAATTGATTAATGTCATAACATATATCGGCCCTTTGATTTAATAAATCGACTATTTGCTTATCGATTTCTAATAATTCCTTATTTAGTTCTTCTTTTTTTGTATTTATATCTATCATTGCTGTTAACCTCTTAAATTAAATTAGAAGATTTTATTCTTCTGAATTTATTAAAAAATCAACGGGGCAAATTATAAGTGTTTGCTCAATGGAATTTTGATATTATAATGAAACACAAAAATAAAAGAAAAGGAGGGGAATATATGAGTTTACAAGTTTGGCTTCCTCTTACAAAAGATTTAAGAAATCAAGGTTTAGCTACAATTGAACAATTGTCAGGGACGGCGGTTTTTAAAGATAGTGGTAAAATAGGAAATAAAAGTTTAAATTTACATAATTATTTAACTTTTAATTGTCCTACCTTATCAGGAAAAAAGAATTTTTCATTTTGTTTTTGATATAAACCAGAGACTTCTACCTCTACAGTTAATTGAAATGATGTAGTCGCATTTTTTGATAGTGGTGGAGGTCTGTTTAGGTTAGAAACAAGTTATGGATATAGTAATTATATTTTAAGTATGCATAATAATACCAGTTATGCTATTTTTCCTAATAGCGGTGGTTCTTATGGGTCTAATTTAGTTATTTCTAGTGCACGAGATATTTGGTATCATGTTGCAGTTATTGTATCTGAAACTGAAGGAATCAATTGCTATATTAATAATGAACTTAAATTTACTATCGCTCATGCTGGAGGTTCAATTACAGGTAAATTTAATTTAGGAGAATATGCCAGCGGCGGCAATGAAGAGGGGAGTTTAAATGATTTCCGCATCTACGACCATTGTCTTTCTCCGATAGAAGTCAAAGAGCTTTCAAAGGGATTGGTGCTTCATTATCCATTAAGTGATGGCAATATTGAATCAACCTATAATTATTTAGAAAATAAAAGTTTTTCAAATTATGGTAGCTATGGTTTTGGAAGTAAGGGTACTATTTCAATTACAACAGAAGTAGAACCACCAATAGCTGGAAATGAAGTGGCTTTAGTAACGAGTTCTGCAACAACAGCAGGTAATGGTGCGGTAGAAATTGCAACTAGCATATATCCCGGCACAATTATGAACAAAGATGATACTTTCACAGTTACAGCATATGTTAAAGGAAAAGGTGCAACAATTGGTAAAAGGGCACATATTCATTTATACAATACCAATGGCACAAACACTCAATCTACTGGTAAAGATTATACTTTTACAAATGAATGGCAAAGAATTGAATACACATTAAAATGGAACTATGATACTCCATCTAATAGTAGTTTAAATTGTTATGTAGTTGGATATATAGCTCCACAAGAGCAGTTTTATGTTAGTAGTATACAAGTTGAGAAAAAAGACCACTCGACTCCATTCACTACAAATACAAGAACATCAACAATTATATATGATGCAAGTGGATATTGCAATAATGGTACAATAAATGGTAATTTAACTATTTCAACCGATACTCCTAAATATTCAATGTCCACTTATATGTCAAAAACTACGTTAATAACCCATCCACGTCCAGTGTTCGGAGGAACAGACCAAGAATGGACTTGCGCAATGTGGGTTAAATTAGATAATACATCACAAGGCAGTCAAGCTATGAACAATTTTAATATATCTAATAATATTGTTCATGCTTCTAATAGTACACCTTTATTATATTTAAATGATGGCACAAATGATTATTATATATATGGAAGTCAAGCGGTTAGCGCTGGAGTTTGGACACATGTTACTTTTGTATTTAAAAATAGTGATGGAACAAGAAATGTCTATATTAATGGTGTATTAAAAAATAATTATGGGCCAAATAAAACATCTACCCCAAGAGGTATTCCAGATATAGTAACTGTAGGCACAAATTTAGCTGGTTACATATCTGACTATCGGGTATATGCAACACCTTTATCAGCCGACGACATTAAATCACTCTATCAAAACGAAGCTCAATTAGATGCATCAGGTAACGTCTTTGGCCCAATTAGATAAAACTAAAACCCCTCGGTATAACCGAGGGGTTTATTTTTTTAGCTATGATGTTTCATTAAATACTCTGGAGAAACGCATTTAAAAGACCTTACTCCGTCAAAAGACCTGAACACAATTCCTTCTTTCATTTTTCCATTGATGCGAGAAGTTTCGCTATTAACATAATCACGTAACTCCTCAATAGTATCGGGTAATGTATAATTTGTATCTAGTAATGGTACTCCTGGTAATCCATAGATAGATAAGAAGGTATGCATTGCATTTGGATTTAAACGATGATGAGTACCATCTTTATATCCAAAAATTACATTGAAAATTGCTAATTGATGGTTATTTAAACCATAATCATTATCTTGAATACCTTTACCATAAGTTTCACCTTGAATAGTGATATACTCATATTTAGGTTCGGTGTCTAAAATATTAGTAAGCACTTGCTCAATATGATATTTGTCGCTCATTTCTGTATATACGTTAGTATCATAGAAACCTTTTTTAGATGGTTTATCAAATGCGATATTACGAGAGCAGACTAAATATTCATATTTAGGGGCAAATGGATTATGATTTCTTTTTAAAGTAAAAGTGGTAGAAGTGCCATCAATTTTTTCAGTTGCCATCCAAGGTGTTTTATCTTCTAATACCCAAAGCATATTTTCCACACGCTCTTCATCGGTTTTTTTAACCCAAGCTGGCCAACCTCTTTTATCTTTTTTACGCCCAAAGAACACGAAGAGTAATTTTTTACCCCATTTACGTTTCATTAACCAATAGAATGGTTGATGTTTAAATAATTCTTTGTGGCGTTGTGCCATAGAATAATATTTATCAACACCTCTGCCTTTACGTTTGTTATCTTCAGCCACCGCATATGTAACTCCTAACTGTTTAGTTAAGAAACGAGATTCATCGTCTAAACGGTGCGCCACGCCATCAGTATCATAAATCGCTTCTGCGTCAGCAGTCCAACCAAAATTTTCAGCAGACATTAATAAACCTTGAGATAAACTTTTGCACATTTTTTGTGTTTTGATTTTATAATGTTTGCTAACTAAAAATTCCATATTGGTAAAAGGTTCTACCTCTGGTAATTTAGAGTCAATTTCAAAATAAATTGCTAAATCATTAGGTTTAAACTCACCTTTACCAACTACAACTGTCCAGCCACCGATATGCGCCAGCTCAACCCTATCATAGTTAGGAATTGGAGTTACATTATCAATTTTAATAATATATGCTAATTGTCTTACTTGTTTAGAATCTAACATAATATTTCTCCTTTATAATATATAAATATTATAGCATATAATAAAAAAGAAGTCAAGTAATTTGACTTCTTATAAAATACATTCTTCTCTTAACATTTGTTTTCGTGATGGCTGTCTTAATTTAGTTAATGCCACAATTTCTAATTGTCTAACTCTTTCTTTCGTTAATCCGACTAATTGCCCAACTTCTTCTAAACTTTTTTGTACTCCGTCATCTAGCCCAAATCGTTTAATTAAAATATTCTTTTCTCTCTTGGGTAAAGTGTTTAAAATTCTCATTAACCCCTCATGAACCGCTAAACTTTTTTCGCCTTCTTCTCCAGTCCATGCATTTGCATCTGGGATAATATCTTCCAATGAAGTATCACCATCTTCATCTATAGTTTGATTTAATGAAGTAGGGGAGATATTTGCCGCCATAATTCGAGATATATATTCGGCATCTAATCCGGTAGCTTTGGCCAAATCCTCTAAGGTCGGGTCTACTTCTGAAGATTGAGATAATTGCGCACTTGCCGTTTTAATTGTTTGTAAATCTGCCACTACATTCGCTGGAAGTCTAATTAAACGGGATTGGTCAGTTAATATCTGTGTAAAATACTTTTTTATATAATGTCCCGCATAAGTCGCAAACCTCGCTCCCTGTGTATAATCATACTTACCAGCTGCTTCTATTAATCCTAAATTTCCTTGCTGAATTAAATCAATTAATTCAATTCCTTTATCATGATACGGTTTACTTAAAAATACTACTAATCTTAAATTCGATATAATTAATTCTTCTTTTGCTTTTTCGTCCCCTTGTAAAATACGTTTGCTTAACTCCATCTCTTGATTTGCATCAAGTAATGGGAACTGTTTAATTTCATCTAAATATTCAGCAATACTATTCATTCTTTCTTTATTCCTTCCTTTATGACTTTAAATCGCCATCCGTTTCCATAGAGGCTAATGTTATTTCCTCAATAAGTTTACAACATTTTTCTACTGATTCAGCCATTAATACCACATGTCCAATAGCCTGAAACGAAATTATATTTGTTCTCTCTGTTGGTATAAGATTAAAACCAACATGGCCATCAATTCATCCTAACGTAAAATCAAAAATACTTGTATAATCATTATACGTCAAAACTACCCGACCGTGGTCATTCCTTATATTTACTAAATAAGGTGAACACTCTTCGGGCACTGATTTTGCAATCACATACATATCTAATTCACGCATTTATTTTTTCCTTTTCATTATTATTCTATTATAATTATAACACTTTATGAATAAATTGTCAACTATTTTTTTAAATTTCTCCTAATAGTTGTAATTCACTAATTTTTTCTGAAAAATCTCTCTCTATCAGTTTTCTTGATTCAGAATAATCGCACTTATATCGTAACTCTTTAGTGCTATATTCAAGTTCTACTAAATATGTTTCTTGAGCGGGGATATATGCTACAGATAAAACCCCATCTGTCCATCCATCTGGCATTGGAGAATCTAATTTAATTGTATAATAAACTCCATCAGCTCTTTCTTTTAGAATAATTTCTGTAATACTATCATAATATTTAGTAGGTATAATTTTAATTGCTGTTTTTAATTTCATCTTTTTCTGTTTCTCCTTCTGCTCAATTTTACTATTTTTTTTAATGAAAAAAAAATAATTTCTCGATGTGAGAAATTATTTAGTTAAGACCATAAATCCTAAATTATATATCCATATATCTTTATCATCAACTTTGAAATGGGTGAAATCTTGATGTTGTTCAACAATAGTAATAGTAGTGCCAGTAAAAAAATGTAATGGGGCGCCAGTAGTGGTAAAAATAGTTAAAATTTTATTACCGCCTACATATGCGTCATTAACTTCTTCTGACCATATTTCCTTAAAAGCTGATACGTCTATAGATTTTGAAGTTGAATCATCAAAAATAATAACGGGCACGTGGCTTAATGTTAATTTTTGACCAGCGCCAGAGGTTATAGAAATCCACTCACCTATATCGTTATATTGAACATCAACTTGTGAATAAAATAATTTAATTGGACTTGTTTCTATTGTGTTTAATATCTTAATGTTATACATAGCAAAAAAAAAGAGGGCGCAATGGCCCATGGTGAATAAGTACTGGTGATTCGTACAGGATTTGAACCTATGTCTCCGGCCTGAGAAACCGACGTGCTGAGCCTCTACACAAACGAACCTTATCTTTAACTTTCTATAATTATTATATCAAATTTTTTTATAAAAATCAAATATTTCGCGTACGCCGGCTGTCACGGGGGCCCAAGGAAGGTGGACCGCTTGAATTCCACAACTAACTATATTACTTATTTATTAGGGCCATTCTCCAAGTGGCATTCCAAGCTGACCGCGTTCAACATCTGTGTTGAAGAATACACCTTGTACAGCAGGACCGGTAAGAATTTCTTCGGCAATATCCTGATAGAGTGTACTAATTACTCCATGGCAATCATTAAGGTTATCATTAAAGAACTGAACTACACAATTCTTAAAGACAACGTATACCATTGAGAACCAGGCATAACCATCATCAGCAGGTGCGGCGGCATAAGCAAATGCAGGATTCTTATAGAAAGCCGTTTCAAACAGTTCTTTCTTTGTAGTGAAAGCGCGATTGCTGGGTTTACCATCTACACCAATCTTAAGAGTGACACCACCAAATGTGACTTCTTCTGGCAGAATCTGAAGAAGAGCGGCTACTTTATCGCCATTATTACATGCGAGAATAATGGACGGATTAGGTGCTTCCCAAACTACGTTACACGCAATCTGTGGGTCACCGTCAAAAAGAGCCTCAACCTTATGAATGTAAGTAATCCAAGGAGGCGAAATTTTGAGTCTAACTTCTGACATACGTTAAATTCTCCTTTTTTTATTATGAACAATACGTTGCAAATGGAGCTGGCGGAGGGAATCGAACCCCCAACCTGCTGATTACAAATCAGCTGCTCTACCGTTGAGCCACGCCAGCATAACGTGGAATTAATTCCAATTCCACAGGCTATATATTGCTCCTGCTCCTCCAAGGACAAATCCTAATAAAAAGAGCATAAATTCTGTAAACCATACTAATGTACAAAAAGTGCCATCTTTAAATTGCGAATTAAAAAGTGATTTAAACCCACAAAACGTACATAGTATGGTAAACAAAATTAACAAACTAAAATATACTTTTAATACTATATCCATTTTACTTCCGTGCTGATGCGGTCATCAATGCAACTAAAATAAAGCCTAATGACCCACCAATAATTAATCCTAATAAAAAGTTAATCATTCTTATCTTTTTTTAAATCATCAATCAACGCGATACACATCATTATGGCAAATACCGCAAGAACGGTTAATGTCATGCCTAATATCGCATATATTATTCTTAATATCATCATATAAATATTATACTAATTATTTTTTATTTTGCCAAATTTTTATTCGTTTATATCTTCTTCAAAGATATAGTCGCAACCATCAACTGATTTAATGTATTCTAACATATCAGCATATTCCGGTCTGTGGAACCAATCATTGAAGATATAGGTATAAGAAACTTTTTCAGCGCCAAGAGCCTTGCCGATTTTTCTGAACTGCTGGATTTTAAATCCACAGGTCTGCGGTTTTTCATCGGCACTGCCGTGGGTTTCCTGATACTTTTTCTCATAAATGATAAATTCTTTAGTATTTTCGTCGAAGAATGCTTCGTCCGGTAAGAGCTTTTTAGAGATAATGGAGTCCCATTTGATGCCCTTCTGTTCTAAATATCTATACAGATTATATTTCTGTAAATTAACAGCACCTTCGTGGTTAATTTTTACTCGTTCTTCGAATTTTAATCCAGTTGTTGTATCTCTGTAAAGCATACCATAAATCTCCTTTTATCTTTTTTCTATATAAATTATAACATAGTTTTTATAAAAAAGCAAAAAAAAATAAGCCCCCTAAAAGGGGGCTTAGCGGAATGTTAACGCGTTCCCATCTCTTTTGCGTTAAGCATCACATGGCGGTGGTCGGAGTAGGGGGATTTGAACCCACGACCTTCCGGTCCCAAGCCGGGCGCTCTACCAAACTGAGCTACACTCCGATACGTACCCAACGGACTCGTCGTAACACCAAACCTCCGTCAGTTGTAGACTTACTACCATAAATTGGACTTCTCTTACGAGCGTGCAGAATTTTTAGCATTACCCACCTCGCGCCACGTGGAGGCAAATTCTGTGCGAGGCTGGAGATGTCGGGATTCGAACCCGAGTCCGCGACAGTTCACTTTGGATTTAAGCCACGTCGAACGCCCATCGCATCCCCGTATATCGTGACGTGGCGATTGACCACTTATCGCCACGGTTACTTAATTAAATAAGAATGTCAAAAAACGGAAAATAGGGCTTTTTGACACTATCTGACCATGACATATGGAATGAGCCATAGTCTTTTGTAAAAGCATTAAGAAGCTCATAAGCATGTGCCTGAGCCTGTTCGACGGCTTTAAAGGCATCTTCTACCTCTTTGGCTCTTGCACTTCTCTGCTCTTTAAGTTTCTCTTTTTCTTTTCTGGCCTCAACAACCGCCTTTTCAGCTGCCTTGAGAGCCTCTTCAGTGTCATAAAGTTTTTTTGTTTCGTCGCTATAATACTTCATAAATATCGTCCTTTCGTTATTTATTGTTAAGTTCCTGCACTTAACTAAAGTTAGCTATATATAAACTACGTGGTCGATAGTTGATATACTGGTGCGTCCAAGAGGATTCGAACCTCCACTCTTGGGTTTCGTAGACCCCTACTTTATCCAGTTAAGCTATAGACGCATAAAATTGAGAGAACCATTGTATATTTAAAATTGAGCCTTCGCCCTACCTCAGTTACCTTCAGTTATGGTCTGTCAATGGGGAGATTAGCGCGTGTACGGAGTAGCTAATTCCGTCCAACTAACCCCAGGCCGCCCTCGCCCGAAATCCCATGAGAGATTGATTACTCCCGCCTTTCACCTACCGTTCGCATATTTACGTGTTCTTGTACCCTATATAAGAACGGAATCTGTCCAATCAACGTGCCGCGTTAAGCTACTTGGATGTGCGTGCGAGGTCTCATAGTAGGTCATTTCTCCTACGTCTCGGCACAAACGATTTGTTAGCATTTCCAAGGTTTGACTAGTTTGCTACGCTAACCCTAACTTGGATTCTTCCCCACAGGGGCGTCTATTGCATCGTCGACTTCACGCACTACATTTAACTGCGATAACTGACAGCGCTGCCACTTCAGGTACGTCCTATTCAGGACTCCTTTTAATAGGTCGCCCTATTAAAAACGACTTCTTTTCAAAGTATCCTTATCAATCCATCGTCTGCTCCGCAACACCTCAGCATAACTGGTTTAGTTACTCTGCACTGAGTTAATATTAAATACACAATGCTTCTCTCAATATTTATTTGTCATTCTTTATATATATATTATAGCAAAAATTTTTAAAATAGTCAAATTTTATAACATTTTTGCGACTTCTTCGATACCGGGGGCCAGTAATTCATAAGACCGTACCGATTCATCGCGTAAAAGGCACGTTCCATGTGCTACGTCGGCAAATTTACAATCAGTACAATTTGTAAATTTGTGGCAATACATTTTTAATAGTAAGATAGTATTAAATATGTCAAACTGTTTGTCATTCATGTTTGCCATCTCCCTTCTTGGAAAATATAGGGGGTTTCCAGTCTACAGCCGCACCCCCACGAGCGGTCATGGTATATCGTAAACCATGATTGACGAGCGAATTCACGCTTGTTAGGTTTGAAGTTTTCCTTCTTCTTACATCTATCCGGTGGCGATTCTCTTTTGGCCGGTGATTTGTCATCTCGCCTCTAAGCCTTTACAATATATCGAATATATTTCTGTCCATTTTCGGTATACTCTTCAGCTTCGCAAATTTCTTGCAGATGTAAAGATTTCTTTATTTGAGTGAGATTAGCGGTTGGTTGTCCATTCAAATAAAGAATAGGTTCATTGTCATCAAAAACTGTAATATACTTCATTTTTCCTCTGTTTATTTATTTAAAAATCTCTGGAACGCACTTGCAGTGTTTGGACCAAAATATCCGTCTGCAGTGCCAGCATTACATCCTTTTGCATTTAAGAACTTTTGTAATGCTATAACAGTTTGTTTTCCGCAAAGTCCATCAATCTCTCCTGGGTTGTAACCGTTCTTTTTCAGATACCTTTGAAGTCTATCTACTGTAGTAGAACCAGTATAACCGTCATTGTATCTTACAGTTGTCCAACGAGATAAGTAAGGACGTACTGTTGAAGTTTGTCCGCCAATCCATCCATCAGGTGTAAGACCAAGGAAACCTTGGAGTCTTCTTGTTGAAAGTTCACCAAAATATCCGTCTACAGTTAATTTAGATGGAGTTGTAGTAGTTGTTGTTGAAGTAGATGAGCCACCTGAAGATGAAGCACCTAATTGCTTATTAACTTCAGCAGCGATATAAGGGAATTTAGAATACAGATAGTTGCCAGGGCATGTGGTTGCCATAAACATTCTATGGGCGGTTAAGTTGCCACTTGTAGTGCCGTTAAAAACTAACTTTTTAATTCCATTTCTCTTGCAAATATCAACAACAAGTCTAATACAAGAAGCAAGTGCTTTATCACTTACGTGCCAGTTACCACCGATTTGGTCATTGGCAACCTCAATGGTTACTGAGCGTTGGTTGCTTGCAAAATTACCGTTTGTTCATGCAGCATATGCTTCACTAACATATTGGCCAATTCTGCCATCGCTACCTACGCCATAGTGAGCAGAAGCTTCTCTTGAACGAAATACGCTGCCGCAAGTTTCTACACTAAGATTTCCAGCCATATGGTGAATGGTAATGTCTGTGATTTTCTTGCCACCGCGATAGCTTCAATTGGGAGACCAAGCGGTATAGTTTACTAAAGTTGAATTGCTCATTATTCTTCCTCCTTTAAATTACATAGGAACAGCTCAACTTATTCCATCTTCAGAATCAGTTAATTCATAATCAATAATAGTGGAATCTCTGTCGAGTATTTCCTTTGCCTGTGTTTTAGTAATACCGGGACTATAATAGTAGTAATCCCAGCTCTCATTTTTACGTTTAATCCATAAATAATGATACGTGTTTTCAGTTTTTTCTGCCATGTTATAACCTCTACTTTTTTTAAGGGCACAACCAATTTATTGTTGTTATTTGCCCTATTCATTTTGCAATTCACTTTTCTCCAAAAATAGTATAACATTTTTTTTATAAAAATGCAAACAAAAAAGACAAGTTAGCACTTGTCTTTTGGTATGGCGCCTCGAGTAGGATTCGAACCTACAACCTATCGGTTATGGAGCCAGAGGTGAGTTACGTTCCTCACACCTTGGGAGCGACCCAATGCACTACTTTATACGACTCTGACACAGCCGATTGCTCTACCGTTGAGCTATCGAGGCATGGTTGCGGAGGTGGGATTCGAACCCACGGCGACTAGGTTATGAGCCTAGGAGGCTACCGCTGCCCTACCCCGCGATATTGTGGCTGGGGTGGCTGGATTCGAACCAGCGTATATAAGAGTCAAAGTCTTATGGCTTCACCGCTTGCCGACACCCCAATGTTTATATAAATATTATACCAAATATTTATATAAAAATCAAATTATTCGCTCATATCAGCTAAATACACCCACACAATAAGATATTGCGGATTTGTGCTTTGCCACGCATCAGGGCATTTAGCCATTGAATATTGGACTACTGGAGTAAATAATGAAAAAGTGTATTTTTGATTTTCAAAATTTATCAATTCATTATCTTTGTAATGCGCATAACCCAATAGACCATCACCGTTACCATAAATAAAACGGTATTGAATATCTATATCTTTTAATTGTAACTGATTAATGATGTCTATTACTCGCATTTTTCTCCTTTTTAGTGGCCGAGGCGGTAGGATTCGAACCCACAGGGCTTTCGCCACAACTGATTTCAAGTCAGCGCCGTTATAACCGTTTCGGTACGCCTCGATATACTGGAGTGGATAATGGGACTCGAACCCACGACCTTCGCCTTGGCAAGGCGACGTTCTACCAACTGAACTACATCCACATAACTGGTCGAGGGGGAAGGATTCGAACCTTCGAAAGCTCAGCTAACGGATTTACAGTCCGCCCCCTTTGGCCGCTCGGGAACCCCTCGGTATTATTCCACAAGTTCAGATAATACGCTTTTACTGTCATCATCTAACATTTCAAAATATGGGTTAACGCCATCTTCATCAGCACCCATCGCATATGCTAATGCAATAATTTCTGCTAAAATTTTAACACTATTAGGCTTATCCATCATAAACTCCTTGTGAATAAAAATTGAAACTATGGCGACCTGGACGGGATTCGAACCCGTGACCTCCGCCGTGACAGGGCGGCATTCTAGCCAACTGAACTACCAGGCCATGGTGAGAGTGGCTATATTGAGAATCATCTAGAAGCCATTTCTGCCACTTATACCGTAGTACGTAATACTAATATAGTAGCACTCTCAACTCTCTGGCGGAGTGAGTGGGATTCGAACCCACGCGGCACTTGCGCACCCTAATGGTTTAGCAAACCATCCTCTTCAGCCTCTTGAGTACCACTCCAAATTAAATAGAGCAATATGCTCTATTTTAATTTTTTTCTAAATTACGAATCTGACGTTCAACCTTATTAATAACACCGGGCGAATCTGTTGCCGTAGGTCTAGTTTTAAGGGTCTTGAGTCTTACTCTCAGAATCTGTGCTTTCTCTTGATTTGTCATATAGTTCTCCTTTTTTTAAATGGTGCGCCTAACTGGAGTCGAACCAGCACGGTATCGCTACCGACGGATTTTAAGTCCGTTGCGTCTGCCTATTCCGCCATAGGCGCATGAAGTAGAGTTTATCCCTTCTCGTTATACTCTACCTAGGCTACGGCTTCTCGCTTATTGGGAATAGCCTTTCTTAATTTTTATTATAATTTATTATACTATATTTTTTTTATTTTTGCAAGTTAATCGTCCAGTAAATTACTGAGATTAGCCACTTTTGACCTTTCTGTAGTTGGTAAGTTAACTACACTAACCATTCTGTTGCCCTTAAGCCTATCAATCATAAACGGCGTTCCATCTTCAAAGGTCTTGAATTTATTAACTCCATAATCACTTTGCCTAAAATCACTTAAAAACCAAAGTTCAGACCCTTCACCGACACGGCCAATAATTAATTGGTATAAGTCCCTAGTTAAATTTTCGCTTTCATCACTAATAATAATGGAGTTATTAAAAGAACGGCCCCTAATAAACCCAAGAGGCACTGCTTCTAATTCATTAGAATTTAATAAGGTTTCTAACCCATCTAAACCGCCAACTACATCTGCTATTGGTAAAAGCCACGGTAATTGTTTATCATCAATTGTGCCGGGCAATGCGCCGATAGATTCAGTTCCCTTTACATTAATATTATTCCTCAAATAAATTATTTTAGCAAAATGCCCACGCTCTATTAATTCTAATGCTTTATTTAATGTAAGGAAACTTTTACCAGAGCCATAAGTACCAGTAAAAATCTTTAATGGTGTAGTTCGGTCATCCAAAGCATCAAACATTAGCTTTTGTTCTGTATTACGAGGTTTAATTGTTTCAGTCCATTGGTTTTTGATAACGTGTCCGCCAATATGTACGAAATACCCGTCTTGTAATTTTAATAAATCCAGCACTTGACCTTGCTGGTCGCATAAAACAACATATTCATTCTCTAAAAAATCACCTCTAATTGTGTTTTCTGAGTAGAATTCAGCAAGCTCTTCCTCGCTTAAACAAAGTCGCTGATACCCTGTATAGGTAGTACCATATTCATTATTCATATAACTCACCCCTAAAAAATTAAGAAAAGCCGATGGCTTCTCCTAATAGTAATAATTTATGTCATATATTAATGAAAGTCAGGAAATTGTGATTAATTTGAGTTACCCTCGTTTCTTGCTTGGTTATTCCAAGCTATAACACAAGAAGGACAAAGCCAGCGTCTATTTGTCGCATCATATATCATTTCATTACGATAATACGTAGCACCGCACATCTGACACGAATATACCTCGGTTACAAAACAATCTTCGCAGACCGGCACTTCACCGCCCTTAATATAATACGCTTCATCTTCTGGTATTTCAATACCGCAACAATCACAAATTACATACGGTTTAAATATATGGTGCTTTTCTCCACATCTTTGGCACACCATTTCATTATCTACTGGGGGCTTATCATCGCAACAAATACAACGCACTTTTGACCCAAGTGTAAAATGAATTGGCTCACGCGAAGATGTGCGCCATGAATAATATGGCGTATAATAACTTGAATATAGTAAATCGTCATAATGACGTGACCCTTCAACGTCAGTAATTAGGTCGTATTCATTATAGAACTTACCACCCATTGGAATTTGTGCTTGAGAATGATTAAATTCCATATACTCGCCAGAGCCGTCCTTATACTGGTATCTATCTAATTTGTCATTATGCCATTCACTCCAACGGTAAGGCTGATAATTTAACAACCGAAATAGTATATCCCTAAAGATATACATCGCATTGTCTAGTATAAACGGATACTGCCTACCGGCATATAAGGCATTGTGTTCGTCAGCTAAAAAGAAAAGCATACGCCATTTTTTAGAGTTCCATGGCACTGTATCGGGGAAACGGGGTAATATTGTATTATCATCTTCCCCTTTAATATAGCAAATAATTGTAGATTTATCACACATATATGATAAATTTCCAGCCTTATAATCGCCATCTAAGGCATGACAACTACGCCAGTTGTAGTTATTTTCGCTTATAGACAAATAATCGAGTGGATGTACCGATATACATGGATACCCCTCAACCTTATCTTCTGCGATAATTGCGCTGGCGAGCTGCTGCACCTGAAATAGTAACTGCTCATCGTTGATAAAAAATTTAAAAGACCGCAGTAATTTCATTCCTTTTGGAATTACTTCATCATTATATACATATTCTTCAGCGACGGTGTTGGAGAAAAACTCATCGACAGAGCGAGTAAGTAAATAACGTGACAACGCATATAACTCTAAATTGTTATATAGCGATGAAATAAAATTATCTAATTTAGCCTTCTTATTCTCCTCACTCATATGAAAAGTCATCTTATTAGGACTTTCATAAATTAGTTCTCCACCAAAAGCGTCGATAAAGAATTTCTTTGCATCATACCAGCGGTCTATTAAGCCAGTTAAATCTAAATCAGTAACACCTTGTGAATATTCTAAAACTTGTTCAACTTTATTTTTTATATCTTTTATTTCTTCCATGTGTCTCCTCTACTTCTGGCATTTTTTCTTTTTTAATAAAAGTTTTTACCTTCAATGCGTTTTCGCATTCATGACACAGGGTTGAATTGGGATATTTGGGGTCAACCTGGAACGTCCTAAAACATCTATCACACCAATTAAGTAATAACCCTTTATCAGAATTAGCGCAATCACAGCAACAATATTTCATCGTCCCGTCTAACATTAATACTGGGAAAATCTCTCTTTCAGGCTTTCCTTGTTTGCAATAATCGCAAGTATAAATGTGGTCGGGGTCATCAGAATATCCCCAATATTCCTGTACTGGGTCATCCTTTTCATAATCATAGTAATAGTCGTCGCCATACTGCCACGCATAATAACTCTCATAAGGGCCGCCGTATCCATATCCATAATAGCCAGAGTATACCATTGGTATATACTCAAACGCAGGAAACTCAGGCTCTGATAAAATCGTGCTTACACGCTTTAAAGTATGATACATCTGGTCAACGTAAAGTTTTTCTGAAGAGGTATGTTCGTTAATATACCCTACAGATAAATTTACTCCCGCCATACCCCATACCGGGCATAACTCACAAATGTCGGTAAATGAGCCATAAGCCGTTTTAAAACCAAAACTCTGAATGTACTGCTCAAAGTCTTCGTTATCACAATCATAAAATACGCAATCATTACCATTGCGCCTATCTAACTGAATGAGATAACTTAACTTGCCAAATGGATATTCTTCATATGCGTTTGCTAATGCTAATGCGCCAATACATCCACTTTCCTCATCAGTTGTGAAGATTATATGGGGTCTGAAGCCTGCTTCTACAAGTTTCATAATTAAAAATATGCCAACTTTATCGTCATAGCCTCCACCATCAAGGTTGAGCATCACGTTCTTACGCATATCATAAAACACTTCATGCTTAAGGTCGGCTTCCCATACTGTGTCCATATGAGCTACTAATCCTACTGGAATATCACCTTTTGCCACAATATATTGTGAATGAATGATATAGTCGGTATAATAGTCAGCGACAAATTCTGCGAGAAAATGGCGTACTTGATTCTGCTTCATCAGCATTAATCTTTCAATTAACTTATAGTCTTTTTCTGTTAAAATTTGCTTTTGCATCTACATTCTCCATTTTTTCTTTTATATTATTATTATAATATATTTTTTTTAATATTTCAACCTCACACGCATAAAAAAACGACTACTAAATCGAGTCGTTTTCTTCAATCGCTGATTGCTTTTCTAATTTTTCTGCAAATTCTTTTAAAATGGCTGGGTTAGCTATGTCCAGCAAACGTCGGCAAATGTGGCATGGCGCCCCTGACTGACATCGTTGTCCACAATTTATCCTTCGTTGTGTTAAGTCTGACCGTAACAACCTATTATTGCCCGTATAGTTAAAATTTTGTATAAGCAATCTTAAGTCTGTTGGCCATTCTTTATCTTCCATATATACCCTATATAATGCTTGTTCTTGAGTTAATGTAACATTATCAAATTCAATAGTATCAATATATTTATCGTATTCATCTATATCTTCTGGTCTAATCCATGTTCCAACAATTCCATCGGCACGAATCATGCCATCGTCATATGCAATATTAGGTACTGCACGAATAGGAACATTATATTGTTTTATCTTTGGTAAGTCAAAAAATAATGGGGCGTCTAATTTTATATAGCAAACGCCAAGGTTTAATAATGATTGTAACTGATAATATGTTTGAACTTTATACCCCCAAAAGAACGGAATATCTAATCGTTGCATTATTTCATAATCTTCTAAATGTGCGATACAAACAATTAATTTACCACGAGATAAAATATTTCAATTAATTAAATCTTGTTCATTAAGTTGTTCTGTCGGCGGTACTTCTAATATTACATGTGCATCAGGATAAGCATCAAATAAGTCTGGTAATGAGTTTCTGTCTCTAAATTCTACTTTAATTTCATCGGCTTTTTTAAGATAAGCAGATGATTGACGAGAACTTAAGCATACTTTCATGAGCATACCTCCTTTGCTACAACTATTATATTAAATTAACTAAGCAAAGGCAAATAATTCCCAAAGGCTTTTTATTTTGGGGTGGACGGCAGTATTGGGCCCAGGCCGGCCGG